>ERZ827440.300-NODE-300-length-74145-cov-7.292347_pt1 | contig 74145 bp, 66 predicted proteins | sample MGYA00519774_ERZ827440 | MGnify/ENA primary metagenome ERZ827440 (study PRJEB31778, sample SAMEA3449302) | human gut metagenome | biome: human gut; feature: human-associated habitat; material: faeces | place: United Kingdom | collected 2010/2012 ... | reverse complement strand
AACAATTAAAAAAATCCCTTATATTAAGGGAAAAAAGACTTGATTATTTAGGGAGGGAGAATGAGGCAAAAATTAGATTTAATCAGGTGAACAGTAATGAAGAACAACTGAATACCATGTTCAATGATACATATGGCGTAAATGAAATATCTCCAGAGGTAGATAATTCAGAAGTTACTATGGAGATACCTAATTTTGAGAGGGATATAAGGTCTTTGTTATCATATGCAGTTGGTTGTATGTTTGGAAGATATTCGATTGATAATGAAGGCTTGATTTATGCAGGTGGCGAGTGGATTGAGTCTAAAAATGATAGTTTTGTTCCAGATACAGATAATGTTATTCCTATTACAGATGAAGAGTATTTTGAGGATGATATAGTAGGAAAACTGTGTGAATGGCTTAAGATAGTATATGGTAATGATACATTGGAAGATAATTTGAATTGTATTTCAGAAGCATTGGGAAATAAAGGCAGTAGTTCAAGAGAAGTGATTCGTAATTATTTTATAAAAGATTTTATAACAGATCACATAAAAATGTATCAAAAACGTCCTATTTATTGGCTGTTTGATGCAGGAAAAGAAAATGGCTTTAAGGCACTTATTTATATGCATCGATATTCACAAGATACCGTTGGTATAGTACGAACAGATTATTTACATAAAACGCAGAAAATGATTGAACAAGCCATGCAAAGAGCCGAGTATACCAGTGAAAATGCTACAAGCGCAGCTGATAAAAAGAAAGCAGTGCAGCAAATTACTAAATACACAAAGCAACTTGCACAAATGAAATCTTATGACGAGGCAATGGCACACATTGCAAATCAGAGAATTGAGATTGATTTGGATGATGGGGTAAAAGTGAATTATGAGAAGTTCCAAGGAGTGGAAGTCGCGCAGGAAGGTAAGAAGGCATTAAAAATAGATCTTCTTGCAAAAATAAAATAGGGAGATCTAAATGAATGAGATATTTTGTAGGGATAAGTTGTGAAGAGTATGAATATTATGAAAATATATGTTTTTGCAATAATGATTTATTCTTATTGGGCGAAACATTAAAGGACTTTTCAGATTATTCAAATGGAAAAGATGTATTTTATTCGGAAATGCTTTATATAGGTCATGATGGAAATTGCCCAGAGTATTGGTATAAATTATTAAAAGAGATTGCTGAAAATATGACATCTAGTGACACATTACTATTCTATTTTGCAGGTCATGGGACAAAGATTGGAAATGATGCTTATTTTATATTACCAAATACAGTGCCGGGAGATGAAGCTACAACAGCAATTTCGTTAAAGCAACTGAATGAGATTTTAAAAAGAGCGAAAGGTATAGGATTTTCAATTATTGATGCTTGTCAATCAGGGGCAGATGTAAGAAATGCCATTTCATTGTTTAGCTTGCCGAATGATTATAATTGGGCTGTATTAGCTTCTTGTTCAGAACGGGAAAGCAGCTATCCAGATTCTAAAAAAGAGCAGGGAATATTTACCTATTACGTTGCTGAGGAAATTAAGAATTGGGATAAGGGAAAAGAAATCACAATTGAAGCGTTAAAAATAAAAGTTTCAGAAGATATGACTGAGTGGTGTGAAATTAACGGATTAGAGCAACATCCGACACTTAATGCATCGATATCGGGTTTGAAAAGTTTTGCAGTAAGAAATAACAAAAAGAGTAGCAACGAAGTTGATGTTACGAAGGTAAAAAATATAGGAGATGATCTAGTGAATAACGTAATAGTCGCAACTAATGCTGTGGTTCCTGCACTTTGGGGTGCTGAAAAAGGCATAGAGTTACCGAAAAGAACAGATATAAGCAATATCTTATCATTTAATGTTCAACTTAAACAGAAAGATGTTGCTGGAGTATATGGACTTTATAATGCTGATCAATTTGATTATGCATCAGAAATTATTTGGGAACGTTCAATTATTATTTTAAGAGAACGAGTTCTTACACTTGGAACGGAATTCGTTGGAGAAATGGTAGGCATTGATAATATGGATTATATTAAAGAGCTGCCTGCATTTGAGGTTATAAATGTTGCATCTGAATTGGGATTTGTGAATAGTACTGGAAAAATGAGGCTTAATCAAGCAAATGAAATTGTTCAACATTACAAAAATTCTGATATAGATGAGGAAATGCCTCAAAACGAAGCAGATTCTGTTGTGCGTGCATGTATACAATATATATTAGGATATGATAGTTCATCAATCAAAATTGAGTTTGGTGACTTTAGAACACGTTTGAAACATCAATTATTTGAAAAACAGCAAGGTCAGCTAGAGTTAATGGACAATAGTCCTTACTTTTATAAGAAGACAACAGTTCGAACTTTGTTGAATTTATTATCGGATTCAGAAGGCGCCGAATATGAAACAGTGGCATCTAATTTTATTTCGATAATTAGTCATATATGGGACTCGTTATCTTCGGATGATAGATATTCAGTAGGATTGACATATAGTAAATATGCAAATGCTGGAGATGAAAAGAACATTTATACCTTTAAAAAAGCTTTGGAAAGAGTTCATGGATTTGACTATGTACCGGAGAATTTAAGATCTCTATCATTTATACAGGCTGCAAAAGAAATAAAGCAAGTGCATACTGAATTTAATAATTTTTATAAGGAGCCAGAAGCTGTTCGTAATTTGGAAAAATTAGGACATCAAATACCAAAACCAGCACTAAAGGAATCAATAAGTGCATGTTTATTTGTAATTCTGGGCAATGCTTATGGAACTTCAACAGACGGAGAAATAATGGCGTATAAAGTACTTGATAGACTTGATTCAGTTGCGTGGGATTATTATATAAACCAAGGATTGATTTATGATGATGGAGTCCTTTCAAAGATTTCAAGCAAAGATAGAAGAACTAAAAAGTGGTTTGAAGTGGCGGAACATTACCAGTTATGTGATATATCTACGATGAATCCGAAGCTACAAATATTATTGAAGGATACAAGTAAAAAGGATATTAATAACACCGCTGCGTCAGCAAGAATCTTAAATAGAGAGAATATGGATTAAGATTAGATCAGAAGGTGATGAGATGGATTTACAAAATATACAGGAGCAATTAAATACTGAATTTGCAAAGGATGAGACTCGAATCATTTTCTGGTTCGATGATAAAGGAGACTACTCTGCGGAAGTTGGAGAACTTGTAGTAGATAATGCAAAGTTGCATGTACTAACAGGTACAAACTGGCTTTACTCTAAGTGGTTGTTAAATGAATTAGATCCAGAAGGTAAGTATCTGGTATATGCTCCTTTTGCAAAGCCGAGTGATGAAGAGAATCCTTTGGCAGATATGTATTATTATTCCGTGCCATATTACACGGATCGAGTATCTCAGGTGTCTCAAGAAATCGGTATTGATGATAAGGTGAAGGCGCATTTAGAGGCGTATCCTTCATTTTGGAAGAATAAGAAACGTATTGAGAGCTTCAAAGAATTGGAAATTGATCATTACAACGAGCGTAATATCAAAATTGGCTTGATTGCAGTAATGACTGATGTAAAAACACCAAGTTTTGAAGAAATTATAAGACAAGTGATACTTAATCCGGATAAGGATTATATGAAACAGATAGATAATATGGGGCTGACAGAAGATTTTTGGAAGCTCTGTAAGGCTACATTTGAATATGAGAGTGAGAAGCCCAATATCAATGATTTGACTGTTTCACTTATCATTACTTATGCAGCATCAACCTTAAAAGCAACTCTTCCAAACAGTTTGGCTGGATATGTGCTTAAAAAGAGGAATGATGCAGTCGTATTTGTTCGTAACATTATGGACAATGTGTTATATCAGAACGCCTATGATGAACTGGCAGAGAATGTAGATAAAACTTTGCGGTTTATCAAGCAGATAAGAGAAAATTTAGCGAAAGATAGTTCCAAGGATCAGATGGATATGGAAGATATCCTTGCTTGCGATGCATTTAAGGGTATTGATGAGATTATCATTGACTGGATGTTGGAACGATTAAATGATGAGATTTTAGATGCCCAGATTGATGGCCTGAATATGGAGCAGATCGTACAGAGAAGACTTTCTGATAGTTTCCATTATGGCAAACAGTTTGAAAATGAGTATCAGGTACTCAAATATGCTTATCTTATCATGAAAAGCATTGATAAGATGGAGATTAGTAATGATGTGGTCACAATGGTTAAGAACTATCAGGAGAAGAATTATCTGATTGATTCTTATTACAGATGGTTTTATTTTGCATTTGACCAGATTGATGACAATGACAGATATATGAAGCTTAGGGAACGCATTGAAAACATCTATGCAAATGACTATTTAATGATTAGCATTCCTAAGTGGAATTCATTATATACAGGACAAGCAGTTGAGTCTTTGGGACTTGTAAGACAGCAGGAATTTTATCGCCACTTCCTTCGCCCATACGAGGGTGGAGATAGGGTAATTGTTATTATTTCAGATGCCCTTAGATATGAATGTGCAAAAGAGTTGATGCAGAAATTTGAGTATGACGAGAAGTGTGAAGCCAAGATGGACACTATGCTTGGCGTATTGCCTTCAGTAACATCTCTGGGTATGGCAAGCTTATTGCCACATACTGAAATTGATGTAGATAAGGACATGATTGTAACAGTAGATGGAAAGAGCTGTTCCGATTTGGTATCACGAGATAAGATCCTTAAGTCAGTTAATCCGGACAATGTGGCGGTAGCGTTTGACGATATTGCGAAAGCAAACAAGCAGGCGGTTAGAGAACTGTTACAAGGAAAGAAGATTGTCTATATCTATCATAATCAGGTAGATGCTAGAGGTGATAAAGCTGCAAGCGAGAATGAGGTATTTAATGCTTGTGCAGAGGCAATAGATGAAATCTTCCGATTGATTAAGAAACTGACCGGAGATATTTCAGCGACAAAGTACATTATTACAGCTGATCACGGATTTTTATACAGAAGAGATAAGATGAAGGAGTTTGATAAGCTGACATTCTCTAAGGATACCTGCACCTATATCAACAAGAGATTCTTGCTGACAACAGAGAAGATAGATACCGATGATGCAGTATCAGGAATGTCATCTCGTGCATTTACTTATATCAATAAGCTAAATAAGATGTATGTTACGACACCGATTGGAGCAGACATCTTTAAGGCTGCAGGCGGTGGACAGAATTATGTTCATGGTGGATCTTCATTACAGGAGATGCTTGTGCCAGTTGTCGAAGTAAAGACTGCTAAAGGAAAGCAGGAGACTGATTATGTTGATGTAATCCTTACAACCATTAGCCGAAAGGTAACGAACCTTATTACATTCTTTGATTTCATTCAGACAGAGAAGGTAACTGATGTAATGAAGGCACGTAACCTGATTGCTTACTTTGCGACAGAATCTGGCGAGAAGATTTCATTTGATGTACCTATTGTAGCAAACAGCACTGCGGATGAACCTGAGAAGAGAACATTCCATGAGAAGTTCACTTTGAAGAGTCGTGAGTATAAGTTTGGAGATAAGTACTATATGCATATTGCAGATGCCAATGATGACAAGAATATTCTTCATAGTTATGAGTTTATGATTGATATTGCATTTGTGAATGATTTTGGATTTTAAGAGGTGATCATAACAGTGGAGTTTGGATTAGTAGAGAATGCATTACATTCATTAAAAGAAGCGATAGATTATTATCAAGATGCTGATGAAGACGAATATGCAACGAAGTATAAGTTTAGTATATTGCTTGCAGCTCAATGTGCGGAATTGCTTTTGAAGGAAATATTACGAATCAACCATCCAGCACTTTTATTTGAAAATATTGATAAAGTTTCAGATTTAGAGAATGATGATAATCAGACAGTAAATTATGTCACAGCAATAAAACGTGCAAAGACATTGTGTAATGTAAGGTTGTATCAGTATGAAGAATACTTATCTGAATTAGGTAAGGTAAGAAATAAGATACAGCATTTTAAATATGATATCAATGGAGAATATCATAAAAAATTAATGGCAAGAAGTTTTTCAGCGATAGAATTTTTGCTTCGAGATGTTCTTAACTTGAGGCTTGAGGATTATCCGACAGTAATAGACGAGTCATATTTAGATTTTTTACATGAAGATGTGATGAGTTATAAAACGCGACTAGCAGATATTAAAAGTGAACTAAAACAAAGTGGACAGAAATTATATAAGCTTCAATACCAAAAGGGAAAATTTTTTGACATACATTGTTCCGTATGCGGTTGTAAGAATACTTTGGTTAGTAATGCTAATAGAATTGTCTGTAAGATGTGTGGAATGCAATTTAAAGATTATAAAGATATCTATGAGCATGACTTTGGTTGTGTAACAAGCCAGAATATTTTGCGAGAATTAGGACGACGAAAAAATAAAATATATCCTATTTATGAATGTCCAGAATGCGAAAACGAATCGTTAATACAGCCGGAGAATGATGATTGGTTTTGCGTAGTATGTGGAAAGGAATATGAAGGCAGCACATATTGTGATATATGTGGAAATGAGATGCCAAATGATGATTCATTTTATAGTATTGCATTTTCGGACTATGATACAGAAGATTATATGTGTGTATGCCCTAAGTGTGCGAATAAAGTTGAACAGGATGAAGAGTATATGGGGTATGAAATTTCTGGTTAAATAGATTTTCTTTAGGAGGCAATCATGGACGAGTACACTGATGTAAATATAAGAGAAGAAGCTGATGGTGCTGAGAACACAAGAGATATCATCAAACAAAAGCTTCGCCAGTATTATGATGGAAGAATTGTACGAAAGAACTTAACCAAGTCTATTCGTGAAGGTGCTAATGTACCGGTATATGTATTGGAGTATCTGCTTGGTCAGTACTGTAACTCTGATGATGAGAGTATCATTCAGAAGGGAATTGAAAATGTAAAGCGGATTTTGAGAGATAACTATGTGCGTCCGGATGAGGCACAGAAGATTTTATCTCTCCTTCGTGAGCGTGGAAGTTATACAGTTATTGATCGTATTACAGTAGTGCTGAACACAAAAGAGGATAGGTATGAGGCGACTTTCTCTAATTTGGGTATAAAGGCGATTCCAATCCATCCAGATTATGTGAAGGATTATGATAGACTGCTTTGCGGTGGTATTTGGTGTATCCTCCAGCTAGATTATGAGTTCATTGAAGAAGATAAGAAGAATACCCAGCCAATCCGGATTCGCAAGCTTACTCCAATTCAGATGCCTCATGTAGATATGGATGAGGTCAAGAATGGACGTAAGGCATTCACAAAAGACGAGTGGATGGATGTTATGCTCCGTTCTACTGGTATGGAGCCTGAAAAATTTAATGAAAGAGCAAAGTGGCTCCTGATGGCACGTATGATTCCACTGGTAGAGAATAACTTTAACCTTTGTGAGTTGGGTCCTCGTTCTACTGGTAAGTCATATATCTATGAGCAGATTTCTCCAAACAGTATCCTAGTTGCTGGTGGACAGACGACTGTGGCAAACCTGTTCTACAATATGTCTAACAACACAGTAGGTCTTGTTGGTATGTGGGATTGTGTGGCTTTCGATGAGGTTGCCGGTATCAAGTTCAAGGATAAAGACGGTGTACAGATCATGAAGGGATATATGGCATCCGGAGCTTTCTCTCGTGGTAAAGCGGAGATTCAAGCAAAGGCATCTATGGTATTCGTTGGAAATATTGACCAGGATGTGCCTACACTGCTTAAGACATCTAGTTTGTTTGATCCATTTCCACCAGAGATGGGAACTGATACAGCGTTCCTTGATCGTATGCATTGCTATATCCCTGGTTGGGAAGTTCCGAAGTACCGTCCAGAATCATTTACCGATGATTATGGATTTATCACGGACTACTTATCTGAGTTTATGAGAGAACTTCGCAAGGATAACTACAGCAACATCGCGGATAAGTATTTCAAGTTAGGAAATAACTTGAATCAAAGAGATACAATCGCTGTTCGTAAGATGATTTCAGGATTTATCAAGCTTCTTTATCCAGATGGAGAAGTTTCTAAGGAAGAAGTAAGAGAAATCGTAGAGATTTCATTAGAGCTTAGGAGACGAGTAAAAGAGCAGCTCAAGAAAATTGGAGGTATGGAGTTCTTTGATGTGAACTTCTCATACATAGATAATGATAGATTTGAGGAGCATTATGTATCTGTCCCAGAGAGTGGCGGTGGCAAGTTGATTCCAGAAGGAATGAGCAAGCCGGGATGTATTTACACAATCGGAAAGTCAAAGACAGGTATGCTTGGATGCTATCGTTTAGAGACACAGATGATGCCGGGAAGTGGAAAGTTTACACCTACTGGACTTGGAACAGGCAAAGAGCAGAAAGAGGCTGTTAATACGGCATTTAATTATTTGAAAGCAAATGGTGGAGCAATCTCTGGTTCTATTAGTACAACAATTAAGGAATATCTGATTGATTATACAGATTTACAGGGAATTGGCATGACACCAACATTAGCACTTCCAACATTGATCGCACTGTGTTCAGCAGCTCTAGGGAAGCCTACCGTAAGCAGTCTTGCAGTGCTCGGAGAAATCAGTATTGGTGGTACATTAATCAAAGTAGAAGGATTGTCTAGTGCATTGCAGGTATGTGTGGACAGTGGTGCTAAGCAAGTATTACTTCCAATCACATCAGCAGCAGATTTAGGAACAGTACCTGCAGATCTGTTGGGCGCAGTACAGCCATTGTTCTATAGTACAGCAGAAGAAGCAGTCTTTAGAGCATTAGGTGTAGATTAAGGAGAACAACATGTTTGAAAAAGATTTTGAGGACATGCTTTGTAGATACCAAGATGCCATAGAGGATAAGAAGCGGTTCACTGCTTTGGTAAAGGACCTATTCCCAGATCAGTCTAAGAATGTAAATTTGCTTCTTATGGCATATAACATGGGAATTGCAACGGATATGGCAACCACAGGACGAATTAACAATACATTTGCTTACAGATATGTGAAGCAGCTTGTGGATGATTATGGTATGAGCCGAATAAACGCTGACTGGATTGTATCGGTATGGTGTGTATGTTATGGAGAGAAGGTTCTTGGCAAACCTTGTGACATATCTATGCAGAAAGAAGGCGACAAGAAGCCTGCAATCGAAGTGGATACAACATCGAACACAGGAAAACAGTATGGTGATTTATTCACATACAATAAGAGTGTAGCAGGAGATGGGTTTACAGTAACGGGCTTTAATGGAGACAAGTCACAAACTATCATATTCCAAAATCGTTATGGAAATAGCTCTGTTGTAGAAATTGGAGACAATTTGTTCACGGACAGAGATATTGAAGAGGCAATTATCACAGAAGGCATTTCGGTGATTGGCAAAAGATCTTTTGCTCTTATCGATGGAAAATCATTATTGTTGTTTGATACAGTGTCAGAGTTAAAGAGATATTGGACAAAGCATATTTTTAAACAAACATCTCATGTTTTTTTCCCGCCTTTGACAAGGCTAAAAATGCTCATATGTGGAAGGGGGCCTAAATAATCACAAAAAAATTAAAATTTTTTCAAAAAACTTATTGACAAATAGTGATCAATAGTGTACTATAACGATAACAGTTATCATTATTAAAAAGAAACGAGGTGAGGATTTGGCTGGGGTGAAGTATAGTAAGCAGCGTGAGATGATCATGGAGTATTTAAAATCTACGACAGCTCATCCGACAGCGGAGACGGTTTACATGAATGTTCGAAGCGCAAATCCAAAACTTAGTTTGGGAACTGTTTATCGAAATCTCAAACTTTTGTCGGAGGCGGGAGAGATTCAGAGGCTTTCCTGTGGAGACGGCATTGACCGGTTCGATGCCACAGTTGCACCACATTGTCACTTTTTATGTGACAAGTGTGGAAGCGTGCAGGATGTCGATATGCCGCCGCTTGATGAGTTGGAGAAAAAAGCAGCTGAAAAACTAGATGGAGAAATCCATGGACACCAGGTATATTTTTACGGATTATGTGAAAAATGCCTAAAAGAAGCAAAAAACTTAGGATGATGGTTTCACGATTGCCATCATTGCTAAAAAATAAAATTTATTAAAGAAAAGGAGAAATTATTATGGCAAAATATGTATGTTCCGTATGCGGTTATGTTCACGAAGGAGATCAGCCACCAGAAAAATGTCCACAGTGCGGTGTAGGTCCTGAAAAATTCAACAAAATGGAAGAAGGCGAAAAAGTCTGGGCTGCTGAGCATGTAGTTGGCGTAGCAAAAGGCGTTAGCGAGGATATCGTTGCAGACCTTCGTGCAAACTTCGAAGGAGAATGTTCTGAAGTAGGTATGTACCTTGCGATGGCACGTGTGGCTCACCGTGAAGGATATCCGGAAATCGGACTTTACTGGGAAAAAGCAGCTTACGAAGAAGCAGAGCATGCTGCAAAATTTGCAGAACTGCTTGGTGAGGTAGTGACAGATTCTACAAAGAAAAATCTGCAGATGCGTGTAGATGCCGAGCATGGTGCGACAGCCGGAAAAATGGATCTTGCTAAACGTGCGAAAGCAGCAAATCTGGATGCGATCCATGATACCGTTCATGAGATGGCTCGTGATGAGGCTAGACATGGAAAAGCATTTGAAGGACTTTTGAAGAGATACTTCGGAGAATAATAAAATCAGAATGCAGACTCCCCGGGAAAATTCCGGGGAGTTTTTCTGTCTTGAGATGGATTAAAGTTGACGCAGGACAAACAGCCATGCTATAATTGAAACATTGACGGAGGTGACGGATATGGGGGACAGCAAGCAAAATAGACGCCTTACGATGGCGCGTTTTGAAAAAGATATGACGCAGAAAGATTTGGCAGAGCGAGTGGGAATTTCCCGACAGACGATGAATGCCATTGAACGCGGCGAGACCAATCCGAGTCTGAAATTGTGCCTCGAGATATGCTGGGTGCTTGGGAAGAGTTTAGATCAATTATTTTGGGAAGAAAAGCCGGGAGAATAAAAATATGCTGAAAATAAAAGAAATTTCCTTGGCAGATGACGAGGAGTTAAAACAATGGATCGATACACCGGGGCAGGAGATTACGGAGGCTCTTGCTATCGCGGCAGATCGAGTGAGAAGAGAACACTATGGGGACGAAGTGTACGTTCGCGGGTTGATAGAATTTACCAATTATTGTAAAAACAACTGCTATTACTGCGGGATTCGAAGAGACAATTCGAATGCGGACCGATATCGCCTGACAAAAGAGGAAATTCTTTCGTGCTGTGAAGAAGGGTATCGTCTTGGGTTTCGTACCTTTGTGCTGCAGGGAGGCGAGGATCCGTATTTTACCGATGACCGGGTGTGTGACATTGTGAGCGAGATTCATCGGCGTTTTGCGGATTGTGCGATCACGCTTTCCATCGGAGAAAAATCAAGAGAAAGTTATCAGGCCTATTATGATGCCGGGGCAGAACGTTATCTGCTGCGCCATGAGACGGCGACGGAAGCGCATTATGGAAAAATGCATCCGGCAGAGATGAGCTTGGCAAATCGAAAAAAATGCCTGTTTGATCTGAAGGAGATCGGATATCAGGTGGGGGCCGGATTTATGGTAGATTCGCCATTTCAAACGACGGAAAATCTGGTGTCAGACCTTCGCTTTCTGCAGGAATTGCAGCCGGATATGATTGGGATCGGACCGTATATTACACATGGGGAGACGCCGTTTGCACAGTACCCGAGTGGAAGTTTGGAAAAGACATTGCGGATGGTGTCCATTTTGCGGCTGCTGTTTCCTTATGCGCTGATCCCGTCGACGACGGCATTGGGAACGATTCATCCGGAAGGAAGAGAATTGGGATTAAAGGCAGGTGGAAATGTTGTCATGCCGAATCTTTCACCGGTTTCGGTAAGAAAAAAATACGATCTGTATGAAAATAAAATCTGTACCGGAGAAGAAGCGGCGCAGTGCCGTGGATGTCTGGAACAGCGGGTTGCGCGGGCGGGATACCGCATTGTGACAGACCGCGGAGACGTAAGAAGATAAAATAAGAGGGGAACGGCCTTTCGAGTCTGTTCCCCTTAATGTTTTTACTATTGTTCGATATCATTTAAGATGAGATCATAACGTGCTTTCAAAAAGTTCTTCATTTCCTTGACATTCGATGCAAACTGATTGCGATGCCAATTGTCGTTGAGACCAAAATATCTTGTGTAGAAATCCTGCATCAGCGGCTGATACAATGCGGTCAGATTATCCAATTTCTGACAGCAGGTTTCGTAATCAAAATTCGTCGAGCCAATCTCTTTGATCGTGGCAAGGAATTTATTGTAAAATGTTTTATTTTGAATAACAGCTGCAAAAAGCGGATCCATATTTTTTGCATTTGTAAAGGATGGCGTTTCGGCGTATTGGCGGCCGTTTTTATACAATCCCATCGAATACTCGGTGTCGTAGATCATGTAACGCCATTTTCCGTCAGCATATGTATTTTTTTCGTCGACGGTGCGGGCACGCCATACAATGTAATTTTTACGGCTATTATGACCGGAAGTGATGAGCCAGTCATTGTTGCCGATGTAAATTTCTGTCGCATAGTAATCGGCGAAACTGTCGATATCCATAATTTTACAAAAATCTTCGTAAACGGCATCATCCGTAAAATCCTTGTTTGCATAGCCCATCAGTTCTTCGTAGAGAGCATTGTCGTCTTTAGTTCCTTCGTCGAGTTCATCTTCTTTAAACACGACAACATTATCTTTATCCACACCGTAATTTTCTTCGAAATTATTGTCACTGTAACGTTCCGTCAGGTTGTAAAGCCCCCAATATTCTCCGTTCAGGAAGAGAACACATGGGCGGGCGGCCTGTGTGCCGTAAGCACGGTCGGTAATACAGCTTTGGATAAATACATCGCGGATTTTTGTAAGTTCCGTATCATTTCCGCCGTTGCGAAGCATAAAGCCTTTGTATTTTTTGATCTGTTTTTCGTCTTTGTCAACATCGCCCGGAATCAAAGCATATTTCAGATTTTTCTGTCCATATTCTTCACGCATGTAAAATTTAAAACTCTTTTGTCCGTACATACGGCTTGCACCGCCGTGGAGACGGACACCCATTGGAGCCGAAAATTCGACATTTCCGGTAGAAGGATCAATGTAATCCATCGTTGCCTGACGTTCCCAGTCTTTTCCGGACTGCGTATAATTTCCTTCGTAATTCCAGTAAGCTTTGCTCTGAATAATCTGTTTGGCTTCTGCCGTCTTGCGCCATTCGTCATAATAGGCACCAAGAGCAAGAATGCCGGTGTTGTAGTCAAGCAGATCGTTTGGATCCATGACAAGCGAAGCGACAGTAGCGCCTTTGTATTTGTTTGCCATATCATTTCCGACAAAATAACTGTTTGTGATGACCGAACTTGATGTGCCGTCCGGTGCAATCGCAGCGGCGCGGATAATGGTACATTTGTCCACTTCACTATCTTCCGGGACATAATCGTAACCGCTTCCGGCAATGTCCATTTTCTTTATGTTTTCTTCGGAACACAATACATTCTTTTCGCCGTTGCGGCAGGAAATCTGTATGCTTCCGGTATATTTTGCGGAATTCACTGTCGGTATGCTGCCGTCGGTGGTGTAGTAAATTTCCGTGCCCGGCTGCGCTGCCATATAAAGTTTGAAAGCCTCGTCGTACACACCGGTTTTCTGAGAGAGCGCCGGAGCGGATGGAGCACCGCTCTCATAAGGTGCCATGGAAACAAAAGGCGTTTCCGCCGGAACCGGTGTCGGCGTAACGTCCGCAGTCGCAGACGGGGAAGCAGATGGTGCAGATGCCGTTGCAAGAGGCGAGGCTGTCGCCGGTGCGGAAGTGGCAGGAGCAGCGGTTGGTTTTATTTTCGAATTTTTTACGATGACCGTACAAACCAGTTTCTTTCCTGCTGTCTTTGCTGTAATCTTTGCTTTTCCCTTGCGAAGGGCCTTGACAACTCCTTTTTTGGAGACGGAAGCGATCTTCTTTTTGGAAGATTTCCACACTACTTTCTTTTTGGTTCCCTTTACTTTCAGTTTCTTTGTCTGTCCGACTTTAAGCGATATTTTTTTTGCGCTGAGCCGGATCTTTGATTTTGCCTGTGTATCTGCCGGTATCACAGAAGGCAAAAGAAGGCTTGCGGCCAGCACGACCGCAGTGGCTTTCGCCCATTGTTGTTTTTTCATAGAAAAACCTCCAATTCATTAATAATGTTAGGTTACATTCTCCAAACCAATACCTGCCATAAGTATAACATAATAGAGGAAAAAAAGATATAGCCAGTTCAGGAAAAGTATGATACAATTAATGTAACTATTCAGGATCCAATGTATGGAAATCAATGTATCGTCGTGCTTGCATGTAAGAGACTTTTATTTCCATACATTGGATCCTAATAGGGTCCCCCTCCCTATATGAGCATTTTTAGCCTTGCCAAAGGCGGGAAAGAACACGAAGTGTTCGAAATGCGAATGTGTTGGAGGGGGGAGCCTGAATAGTTACCAATTGAACAAAGAAATAGCGGGAGAAAATTTGATGACAGAAAGGAAATGAGACGATGCAGGAAAAAGACGGAATCATGGTACGCATTAAAGATATCATCAATGGGGCGACGGATGCAGAACGTGACCGCAAGGCGAGTATGCAGGGAAAGATTGATCAGGCAGACCACGTGTTTCAATTCTTTTTGCTTTTGTTCGGACTGGGATTCTGGGTTGTTATGATTTTGAAAATGTTCTTATAGGAGAGAATGCGGATATGGAATTTGAGATTGGCAGTGTGATCAAGATGAAAAAGCCGCATCCATGTGGAGAGAATCGCTGGGAAATCCTGCGCGTAGGAATGGATTTCCGGTTGAAATGCCAGGGGTGTGGGCACCAGGTGATGGTTCCACGGAAAGTGGTAGAGAAAAATTTTAAAGGTTTCTTATAAAAAATACTTGCTTTTGGAGATAAATTATGGTAAAATAAAACTCCGTGATGTAAAAATCATAATTCCTTGTTCTTTTCAGGGATTTATTCCCATTGAGAAGAGCCAGAGACCAAAAGGAGGTGCAGGCAACTATGAATAAGTATGAATTGGCTTTAGTTGTTAGTGCAAAAGTTGATGACGAAGTAAGAAATGCCACTGTCGAAAAAGCAAAAGAGTATATCACTACTTTCGGCGGTACGATTACAAACGTCGATGAATGGGGCAAGAAAAAACTTGCTTATGAAATTCAGAAGATGAATGAAGGCTTTTATTACTTTATTCAGTTCGACTCAGAACCGGACACACCTGGTGAAATCGAGCAGAGACTTCGCATTATGGACAACGTGCTTCGATACTTATGCGTAAAACAGGAAGCATAAGAAAAGGAGGAATCCTTCCATGAATAAAGTAATTTTAATGGGTAATTTGACGAGAGACCCTGAGATTCGTTATTCTCAAGGCGAAAATTCGTTAGCAATCGCTAGATTTAGTATTGCAGTAAACCGTAGATTTAGCCGTCAGGGCGATACCGATACCGACTTCTTTAACTGTACAGCATTTGGAAAGCAGGCAGAATTTGTTGAAAAATATTTCAAACAGGGTTCACGTATGCTGCTTACCGGCCGTGTGCAGAATGATAATTATACCAACAAAAATGGAGAGCGTGTTTACAGCGTTCAGATCATGGCAGATGAGATTGAATTTGCCGAGAGAAAGAGTACAGCAGATGCAAATGCATCCCGCGGTGCATCCAATTTTGGCGGTGGAGCTCCGGAACCGGCTATGGCTGCAGATGACGATTTCATGAACATTCCGGACGGAATTGAAGACGGTTTACCATTTAACTAAAAGGAGGTAAATCAAATGGCTTATAACAAGGGAAATGGTTCTGATTCTCCGATGAGAAGAAGAGGCCCTCGTAGAAGAAAAAAAGTATGTGCATTCTGTTCTGATAAAGAGCATGATTATATTGATTACAAAGATGTTGCAAAACTGAGAAGATACATGTCTGAGAGAGGTAAGATCCTTCCTCGTCGTATCACAGGTACATGTGCAAAACATCAGCGTGCTTTGACTGTAGCTATCAAACGTGCCCGTCACGTGAGCTTGATGCCATACACATTAGACTAATTGGAAATTTGATAAGCTCTTTGCAAGAGGAAACTTTTGCAGAGGGCTTATTTTTGTTGCGTAAAAATTGGAATTGTGCTATAATTTACGTTAGCATATTGTCGCCAAACTTCGTTTGGTGTCAGAAAAAAGAAGAAGCGCGCTGAGGCGCGCGCAGGTCATCAAACTTTGTTTGGTGACAAAATAAGGAGGAAGAGTATTGAAGGGAAACCGAATACAGGGAACACTCCGCTCGTACTTGCGGTGGCCGATTTTACTGACCCCACTGCTTTTGGTGATGAATGTTCATATCTATTTTGTGGATGTAAAAGCGGGAGCGATTATGACAATTTATGTGCTTCTGTATATCATCATTGCGCTTTTGTTGTTGTATTATAAACGGGGACAGCTGTTGAAAGATATTGTGACCTATGCGATCCGTTTCAATAATACGACTAAACGGCTGGCAAATGATCTGGATATTCCGATTTTAATTGCAGATTATGCAGGAAACTGTCTGTGGCGCAATAAAAATTTTGATAAGCAGTTCTGCAATGAGGAGACATCGGGAAAATTTGTAGTAGATTCGGTGATTCCGAATCTTACGCTGGATACATATCCAAAGACCTATGAGCAGAATTCCGAGATTCATTTTCACAACGAGGACATTTTTTACAAAGCGGTTATTCAGAAGGTAAATGTGGATAAGGTTACCGGTGAGAATGGGAAAAATGCGGAAACCATGGGACTTGGAGACAATTTTTATGTGTTCTTCATTTACGATGAGACAGAGATCGTACATTATATTAAGGAAAATAATGAACAGCGCCTGGATGTCGGATTGCTTTATATTGACAATTATGACGAGTCGCTGGAACAGGTGGATGAGGTGCGTCGTGCCCTGTTATCTGCATTGATTGACCGAAAAATCAATAAATATATGATGAAGATTGATGCGATTACGAAAAAACTGGAAAAAGATAAGTACATTTTCCTTTTTAAGCACAAATATCTATCGTACCTGCAAAATGATAAATTTTCTCTTTTGGACGACATTCGAACGATTAATTCCAGAGAGGAAAGTTCGATTACGATCAGTATGGGAATCGGTACGCAGGGAGATACCTATAAAAAACGACAGGAATATTCTCATACAGCGATTGATCTGGCACTTGCCCGTGGGGGCGATCAAGTTGTCGTTAAGACGAAGGATAATCTGTTATACTATGGTGGAAAGAGCCGCCAGCAGGAGAAAAATACACGAGTAAAAGCAAGGGTAAAGGCACATGCCCTTCGTGAATCGATCGAAGTCGCAGAACAGGTTATTATTATGGGACACCGTCTGCCGGACGAAGATGCACTGGGAAGTGCTGTCGGTATTTACCGTATCGCAGATTCACTCGGAAAACGGGCACACATTGTTGTTAACAAAGTATCTGCCTCTTTGCGGCCGGTTGTCAATATGCTGTTAGAAAATGGGAATTATCCGGGAGATTTTATTATCAGCGGAGAGACGGCAAAGGAAATATTTACGGAGGGAACGCTGCTTGTTATCGTGGATGTCAATCATGCTTCCTATACGGACGAGCCGGCCCTTGTGACGATGGCTTCCAGCCTTGTAGTGCTCGATCATCACCGTCAGTCAGGAGAATCTTTTCCGAATCCGACATTGTCTTACATCGAATCTTACGCTTCTTCGGCGTGTGAGATGGTAGCAGAGATTTTGCAATATGTTGGAGATGAGGTGAAATTAAAATCGTATGAAGCCGATGTGATGTATTCGGGAATTATGATCGATACGAATAACTTCCTGAATAAACCGGGTGTTCGTACATTTGAAGCGGTCGCTTTTCTGCGCCGCTGTGGAGCAGATATCAGCCGTATCCGAAAACTGCTCCGTTGTGATATCAACGAATATAAGATCCGTGCACAGGCTGTGCAGAATACGGAAATTTTTATGGAACATTATGCCATCGCGCAGTGTGATGCCAATGGCTGTGAGTCGCCGACGATCGTAGGCGCGAAGATTGCCAATGAACTTCTTGATGTGGACAAGATCAAAGCGACATTTGTCCTTACCGAATACGAAGGCAAAGTATACGTCAGCGCGAGATCCATCGACGAACTCAATGTGCAGATTGTTATGGAACGTCTCGGTGGAGGCGGACATATTAACAGCGCCGGAACGCAGTTGGAAAACTGCACTCTTGCAGAAGGGGCAGAGATCATACGCCAGACATTGCAGCAAATGCAGCAGGATGGAGATTTGATATAGAAAATGGAGGTAATACGATGAAAGTTATTTTGTTAGAAGATGTAAAATCTCTTGGAAAAAAGGGAGAAGTAGTCAATGTAAACGATGGTTACGCAAGAAACCTTTTGTTTAAGAAAAACCTCGGCATTGAGGCGACCAAACAGAACCTCAATGATTTGAAACTGCAGAAGCAGAACAACGATAAATTGGAAGCAGAGAGACTGGAAGAAGCAAAAAAACTGGCCAAAGAACTGGAGGAGAAAGAAGTTGTGCTCGCGATCAAAACCGGTTCCGACGGACGTGTATTTGGCTCTGTTTCGACAAAAGAAATTGCAGAAGCTGCGAAAGAACAGCTTGGCTATGAATTGGACAAAAAGAAGATGCATTTGAAAGATGCGATCAAGAGCATCGGAACCTTTCATGTACCGGTAAAACTTCATCCGAAAGTGACAGTAGAATTGAAAGTGGTAGTAAAGGAGAAATAATACAGCATGGAAGAACAGTTGATCAAAAAAATTCTTCCACATAGTGCAGAAGCAGAGCAGTCTGTGATCGGAGCGATGATCATGGATCAGGAGGCTATTCTGACCGCATCGGAAATTCTGACATCGGATGATTTTTACAATCCGCAGTTTCGCACTCTTTACGATGCTATGCTGGCGTTGTATCAGGAAGGAAAACCGGTGGATCTGGTTACCCTTCAGAATCGTCTTCAGGAGATGAATGTGCCGGCGGAACTTTGCAGTGTCGAATTTATCAGTAATATCATCGCTGCCGTTCCTACCTCGGCCAATGTAAAATATTATTCCGAAATTGTACGTCAGAAAGCGGTGCTGCGCCGTTTGATCCGGGTGACAGAAGGCATCGCCAATGAATGTTATCAGGACAATGAAAAACTGGAAGATATATTAGAACAGACAGAAAAACAAGTATTTGATGTCGTGCAGAACCGCGCAAGCAGCGATTTTGTGCCGATCCGCCAAGTAGCATTGGAAACTCTTGACAGTATTCAGAGCGCTGCGAAAAATGCCGGAGCGGTGACAGGAGTTTCTACCGGATTTTATGATCTGGATGCCCGCACAGCCGGATTGCAGAAATCCGATCTGATTTTGATCGCAGCACGTCCTTCTATGGGAAAAACGGCATTTGTGTTGAATATTGCAGAAAATGTGGCGATCAAAAACAACATAACGACTGTTATATTCAGCCTGGAAATGTCGCGCGTACAGCTGGCAAAACGTTTGATTTCCATGAATTCCCATGTAGATTCGCAGAAGATCCGTACGGGACAGCTGGAAGACCAGGAATGGCGGGATCTGACGGAAAGTACCGTAATTCTGGGAGAATCGGCTTTGGTGATCGATGATACTCCGGGTATCAGCATTGCAGAACTCCGTTCCAAATGCCGTAAATTGAAATTGGAGAAAAATCTCGGACTTATCATTATCGACTACTTACAGTTGATGTCAGGTTCGGGCAGCAATAAAAACGAGTCGAGACAGCAGGAAATTTCTGACATTTCGCGCTCGCTGAAAGCGCTTGCCCGTGAGGTTGACTGCCCGGTTATTGCACTGTCGCAGTTGAGCCGTGCCGTGGAAAAACGTGATGATAAGCGGCCGATGCTTTCCGACCTTCGTGAATCCGGAGCGATCGAGCAGGATGCCGACGTGGTAATGTTTATTTACCGCGATGAATATTATAATAAAGATTCTGACAGCAAAGGAATTACTGAGATCATTATCGGAAAACAGAGAAATGGTCCGACGTGTACCGTGCAGCTCAAGTGGCTGGCGGAATTGACGAAATTTGCAAATTTAGACCTGAGATCCTAGAAAAAAGGAAAGCGGTGTCGAAGGCACAAAAGTTTTGTCAAACGGTTTTTAATAAGATAGAACGAAGAGACTTGAAGTCCTTTCTCTTAATGTTATACTTGAACTAAGGGACAAGTATTCATTAAAGGAAAGGACTGATTTAATTTTATGAAGGAACCGGTACAATTATGTTATACGATTTCAGAAGCAGCAAAAGTGATGGAAGTGGAGCCGCATGTACTGCGCTATTGGGAAGAAGAATTAGGGCTTGATATCTCGCGAAATTCGATGGGGCACCGGATTTACACGGACGATGATCTGAAGACATTCCGCGCGATCAAACAGTTAAAGGCAAATCATGTAGCGTTAAAGGAAATACGTCAGCAGATTGTGGTATCCGGAGAAAAAACTCCGTTAAAAAAAGATTGTGAAAAAGAATTTTGTGGCGATAAAATGACACAATTTAAGTCTATACTTTCTAATATCATAAAGGACGCCATAAATGAGAATACCGGCGAATTGAGTTCGCAGATCAGCTCTCAGGTTTCGGATGACGTGCGCAAAGAGATGGATTATCTCGCACGCATGCAGGAAGAAGAGCAGGAAGCGCGGTTTAAAAAATTGGATGAAACCATTCGTACATTACAAAAAGCAAGGCAGGAGGCAGCCATCGCTTCGATGGAAGAAAAAAAATCGAAAAAGAAAAAGCGTTTTTTTAAACGCTGAGTAAAATTTGCGAAAAATTTTTCGTAAATCGAGATTTTTTTGTGATAAGTGCTTGCATTCTTATTGTTTAAATGTTATAATGTTTTCACAATATTGCCGTGCGTATTTGTCGGTTTTCACAAATATGGACGCTAAAATTAAAGGAGGAAGAATGTTTATGTTCTCAAAAGTATCAAAGAAAATTGTAGCAGCAACATTGGCAGTGGCAGTAACTGTTTCATGCGCTAGCATTGCTGATACAAAAGATGCATCTGCAGCAGCAAAATTGAACAAAAAATCACTCAGATTGACTGTTGGTGGAAAAGATGCTAAATTGAAAGCAAGCGCAAAAGCAAAATGGTCTACAAGCAACAAGCAGGTTGCAACTGTTAAAGGTAAAGGTAAGACCGGTACAGTTACAGCAGTAGGTAAAGGCTCTTGTACAATTACAGCAAAAGTTGGAAAAGAAAAACTTTCTTGCAGAGTTAACGTGGCTGCAGCTAAAGCAGGTACAGTAATTTATGACCTTGCAAAAGAGACAGGATCAAACTCTGAGACTGGTGAGTCTTGGGCAGCACCTGTAAAATGTCCTTACAGCACATTTAAGTACAGCAGTTTCGCTATGTGGCTCTGCCGTGGTACATTCTTTGATCCGGCAAACGGTGGTAAAGACTACAGAGGTAAAAAGATTAACTGTTCTGTAACAGTTAAGAACTCCGGTAAAAATGACCTTGCTGAACTTGGATTCTGCTTCAACTACACCAAAGGTGGAAGCGACGGATCTTATCCATTTGCTTTCCATGTAATCGACTCTAAGTTGAGAGCTAAACTTGCTAAGAAGGCTGGTAAGAAATGGTCTCTTGCGAAGGTTAAGAAAGACAATCAGCACAAACATGCAACAGTTAAAGACGGAAAGATTAAAAAAGGTAAGACATATACTTACAACTTCTCTTTCACAATCCCAGCTGATGCTATGAACGGTGACAAAGATGAAGAGACAGGTTTGAACTACCCAATCATGTTCTTCATTCCTAACTTGAAAGACAACTCACCTTATCAGGCAGGTGACCAGATTACAGTATTGAAAGCTAAATTCACTGTAGCATAATTTGGTTTACTTGATCTAACTTAAGAACATAATCAAAGAGACTGTGCATAAAGCACAGTCTCTTTTTTGAAAAAATAATTCTTTTTCAGGAAAATGCGTCCGCCTTTATTTCTCCGGAATCCAGATTTCGCCGGAACAGGCCGGAAGTGTGATGCTTAACATGCCATTTTCCGGTGTTACGGTTTTGCCGGACAGCGCGCCGGTGTAGGAAGAAGCGGAAGCGTTGCGGACGGAAAGAGAAGCTTCGTTTTCGTCGTTGTTCACGGTTACGATCACGGAAGTGTCATCCATGGTGCGGCTGAACGCATATTGGCGGTTTGTCAGCAAAAGTTCTTGATAACTGCCGTAAGATAAGGCTTTTGTTTCCCGGCGTACTTTGCCGAGTTTTGAAATAAGTTCCACGCGTTTTTGTGCATCTGCATTTTCATCAAAATCAGAAAGAGTAAGATGCGGACGGAGAGAGTCATCCGAGCCGTTTTCTTTTCGACCTTCGATTCCAAATTCGGAACCGTAGTACAAAGAAGGAATTCCCGGTAATGTGTACAAAAGAATATGAACCGGTGTGAAATGTTCTTTCACATTTAATTTGGTATAAATACGCTCGACGTCATGGTTGTCCACAAAATTGTACAATTTCAGAGATTCTGAATGATTGGACAACATTTGATGCAGATAATTTACGGTATGTGCGATCTCAAAATAATTGTGGTCGTTGTGACCGGAGAACAGTGCTTTGTGCAGCTGGTAGTTTGTAACCGAATGCAGCATGTCGCCACCGACCCAGCGGCCGTAATCTCCGTGGATCACTTCGCCCATAAGCCAGAAATCCGGTTTTACTTCATTGGCAGTCTGCCGGAGAGCCTTCATGAAATCAAAATCCAGAACGTCTGCGGCATCAAGGCGGATGCCATCGATATCAAACTCGCTTACCCAGAAACGAATCACATCGCAGATATAATCTTTTACTGCAGGATTGCGCTGGTTCAATTTTACAAGCAGATTGTAACCGCCCCAGTTTTCGTAGGAAAAACCATCGTTGTATTCATTGTTTCCGCCAAAATTGACATTGCAGTACCAATCAAGATAGGAAGAAGATTCGCGGCTTTTCAAAATGTCCCGGAAGGCAAAGAAGTCGCGCCCGGTGTGATTAAATACACCATCGAATATAACATGAACATTTTTCTCATGGCAATAGGTTACAAAATTCTTTAAATCTTCATTGGTGCCAAGACGGCAGTCCAGTTTTTTATAATCCGTAGTCTCATATCCGTGACCCACCGATTCGAAGAGCGGACCGATGTACAATGCATTGCAGCCAAGAGAAACCAGGTGGTCAACCCAGGGGAGGCAGTCATTCAGACGGTGTGAGACACCTTCGTACGTATTTTGTTTTTCAGCACCACAAAGTCCAAGTGGATAAATGTGGTAAAAAATTGCTTCATCATACCAAGCCATAATATTGTCTCCTTTTTCCAAAGTATTTCTGCCGGAATATTCTGGCAGACAATCTTATTATACTACATTTTTGAGAAAAAAGTGATTTTAATTTCATTTTAATTAAATTTGTTATAATTCTTATATCATAATTTGTGTTTTGTGTTTCGTTGTGTTATACTGAAAAAAGAGAATAACGTTATGATAGAATGGAGGAAGACGAGTGAAGAGAAGGTTGTTAGTGGCAGCCGGCGTTGCATTTTCGATGTGTCTGACCGGATGTGGGATTCTTCCCACGGAGGAAGAATTTGATGCGGCCCCGGTGGTAAAAGAATATGAAGGTGCCAGTTTCAATAAAGTAGCTGTCACACGGGGAACATTGGCAAAAACTGAGGAAATTTCCGGGAAATATAAAGGAACTGTCAAAGAAGATATTGAACCCGACGGCGCGAGCGTGATTAAGAAGATTTATGTCAAAAAAGGCGACCGTGTGAAAGCCGGGGATGTTATTATGCAATATGAACTGCCCGGAAGTGAAAAAACATTGAAGGAGTCCAATGAGAAAATTGCGAAAGCGGAGCTGCAGATTAAACAGGCGAAAGAACTCATGACTCTGGAAGTGGAAAAACAGAAAAAAACCGGTGGCGGAAAAAGCGGGATTGAAAATGCAAAAAATCAATACGAACAGCAGATCAAAGCATTGGAATCCAGCCTGGAACTTTTGAAAATGGATGCGAAGATTGCCAAAGAAGAGATCAAAGAGGAACAGATCACGGCATCGGTAAACGGTGTAGTGACATATGTTGACAGCAAGGCCGAGGGGACGTATGGAACCGAGGGAGAAGCGGCAGTCAAGATTGAAGGAAAGAAAAAGAACCGATTTGAGGCAAACAGCAAATATGCTTCGCATTGTAAAGAAGGCGACACGGTTACGATCGAGGTAAAAGGCCAGGAATACAAGGCGACGATAAAACGGGATAAAGAATCTACGGATTCCGTTTATTTCTATCCGAAGACAAAATTGAATATGGAAGACGGAACGGTGTGCTCCTATCAGGTGGTATTGAAAGAGCGCAAAGACATATTGTATCTGCCATCGTCGATTGTGTATTCTATGGGTGATAAACATGTAGTGTATTATGAAGACGCCAATGGTTTGAAATCGACAAAAGAAGTTTCAGTGGGCGAGACAATTGATAACTTTATCGAGATTACGGGCGGTTTAGAAGAAAACGAGCAAGTGATAGCGAATTAGGCGAAGGATTGGAGGTTACATAAAGTGAATAAAAAGATACAGATAGGTGTAGTCCTTTTGGCCGTTTCGATGATGAGCTGCGGCTGTGGGAAATCGGCTCAGAATGCCGGTGATGTACCGAAACTGATTGAAGCAGTCGGCGTCGATATGGATACGGCGGTGGTTACAAAGATGGATCTGAGTGGTGTGACTTCATTCTCCGCGCAGATTGTTCCGAAAATCGAAAAGATGGCATTTCTTTCTTCGGGAAGTATCGATCAGATGAAAGTGTCAATCGGAGATAAGGTGAAGAAAGGGCAGCTTCTTGCGACATTGGCAGGCGGCAGTGGAAAAGTCAAATCGCTTAAGGAAGAGATCGCATCCCTTAAAGAGACCAATGAGGGGACGAACCAGCAGAGTGAGTACGATATTGAGATGTTGGAAGAAAATCTTTCCGATCTGAAAAAGCAGTCAAAGGCTGTGAAAAACAGTAAGCAGAAAAAAATACTGAAAAGCCAGATCGTTGAGAAAGAAGAAGAGATAAAGATTGCGAAAGTGAAATTAGAGCAGCAGAAAGAATTGCAGCAGTTGGAGATACGCCAGAAAGAGGCGGATATCAAAGAGGCACAGAAAAGCACGAAAAATTCAAAACTGTATTCGACCATAGATGGCGAAGTCATCAGTACGAGCGGCGGAAGCGGCTACATGGTACAGGGAGGAAGCGTGGCGATTCAGGTCGCTAACATGGATGCTCCTCGCTTGAAGACGGCGTATGTTTCTGACAGCAAACTCGCGAAGGCGAGCAGTTATGTGGCGATTGTTGACGGAAAGAAATACAAAGTGGAAGTCGAAGAGCAGGAAGTATCAAGACAGGATATCGAGATGGGAAATTATCCGAAAAACAGCTGGTTTGACTTTGTGGCAGATCATGTAGATGCGAAAGTCGGCGGCTCGGCGACGATCGAATTGTACACCGATACGGTCAAAGATGCACTTGTCGTGCCTGCCAATGCGGTGTATCGTTCCAAAGAAGAATCCTACGTTTATCTGGTAGAAGGCGATGCGAAGACCAAAACCATCGTAAAGACCGGAACGGAAACGGATGCTTACATACAGATCGAAAGTGGAGTAAAGGAGGGAGATGTAGTCTATGTGGAAGGTTAAATGGATTGGAATCCTGTGCATGACAGTGGCGGTTTTATCGGCATGTGGTTCGGAAAAAAGCCAGGGGACAGGAGAAGTGCTCCTTTATGAAAACGGCGAAGCGGCATCCGGAAGTGCGGTTTCCCAGGAAGATTACGAGACGACAAAGGTTCGTCAGGAAACGTATAAAGAAGAATATTATGATACGGCAGATCTTGATTACACGGATACAGAGACCATTTACATTGATGATGAAGATGCGGTCTTAGATTCCATAAAGGTGAAAAAAGACCAAAAAGTCAACAAAGGCGATGTGCTTGCCGTGTATCATGTAGAGACATCGAAGACAAAACTGCAGAAGGAAAAGATCTTAGTGCAGCAGGCGCGTGCCAATTATGAATCCGGTTTCAGCAATCTTCAGAATGCGGTGTCGCAGGCGGAAAAAGAACTGGCGACGATCAAAAATGCGGCAGAAAAGAAGATCAAACAGCTGGAGATCAAGAAGCAGAAGGAAGAACTTGCCAATTACAAAAAGGGCGAGAAAGAAGTTATCGATCAGGAGAAGAGTTACGCACAGTTAGTACGCCGCCAGAATAAGACAAAACTTGTGGCAAAGAAAAGCGGTGTCGTGACTTCTACCGGAAGAGAATATGTCGGAGATGAGATTGATGCTTCGAAAAAAATCGTTGAGATGCGGAGCAATAACAAATGGGTTTTGAAAGTAAAAGACCCGGAGTCGAAGCTGCGTTACAATATGGATGTTTCCGTACGGCTTGGAAAAAATATGAAAGACTATCAGCATGAGGTAAAAGGAAAAGTTATCACAGCTACGGACATTACCGGAGTCGGGGAAACTGACGAGGCGGGCGATAACGTTGTGTATGTGGAAGTGTCAAAAGCCGATAAACAAAAATATGACTTTGAAAAGACAAATATTTACGTCTATGCGGTTTCCTTCTCTGTGAAAAATGCACTTGTTGTCGATGCGGAAGCCATCAATCAGGAGTCCGTGGAATATACAAACAAATTGTATGTCAACGTACTGGAAGAGGGAAAGATCCACAAACGTTATATCGTAAGTAACTACAATACCGAAACAGAGTATCTGGTGGAGCAGGGAGTAAGCGCCGGTCAGACACTTGCGATCATAAGATAGGAGGCGTGGCGAGAACATGATACGATTTATAAAGCAAAAATTGATACATAAAAAGTGGATGGTTGTCTGCCTCCTGATCGGTAACATTCTGCTGGCGGCGATTGCAAGCAGTAATCCGATGTACCAGGATGCAGCACTGGAAAAGACATTGAAGTCAAAATACTCGAATTACATCGAGGAGACAAATAAAGACCCGGGGGTAATTACCTTTAATTCTATGTTGAATTCCGGTAAAGCCAACGGCGGCGAATTCAAGCAGATGCAGGATACGGCAAACGGGGCGGCAGAGAGCCTCGGCGTCGACCAAAAATATTTGGTAAGTTTGTTTGCAACATCCAAAGTCCGCGGAGAATTTGAGCAGTCCCGCGGAAATAAAACGACGACAAAATCCATGCGTATTGCGATGATGTCAGATATGAAGGATCATATTTCTGTGCTTGCCGGCGAATGTTATGGCGACGAGCGTCTGAAAGACGGAGCCCTTCCGGTGATTATGAGCCAGCGTGCCATGAGCAAACTGGACGTCGTTCTCGGCGACGAGATGTCTTTTGAAAAATTGAAAAATGCCGATGGTTCGAACATTAAAGTAAAAATTGTCGGCGTATTTGACGCGAAAGATTATTCGGATAATTACTGGGTGCAGAGCCCGAGTGAATATTATCTGGAAGTATTTGCCAGCCCTAAATTGTTTGAGAGCATTTTTGTCAATTATGACAAACCGGCATTTAATATCACCGGGCAGTGGAATCTGGTATATGATTATGAAAGTGTAAGACCGGGACAGGTCAACTCCCTTGTAAAAAACACGGAGACACTTTGCGATGCGGGAACGACCGGAAGAAATTCGACGGTAGAGGAACCGGACTATCTGGCAGTTCTTCGTGATTACCAGACGACAGCGAAGAAGGTATCGACGACACTTTTGATTTTGCAGATTCCGGTACTTGCGCTTTTGCTTGCCTTTATCTTCATGATCTCACGGCAGATGCTTGATCTGGAGCAGAATGAGATCGCCCTTTTGAAAAGCCGCGGAAGCAGCCGCAATCAGATTCTTTTGATCTATACGCTGCAGTCGGCGATCCTATCGATCGGCAGCAGTATCGTCGGCGTGCCGCTTGGCTTCTTTATGACAAAGGCACTCGGTTCGACGAACGGCTTTTTGGAATTTATCCAAAGAAAGGCATTGCACGTCAGTTTAAGCCCAAGTGTATTTTTATATACTTTGGGAGCGATTTTGGTTTCTATCGCCGTGATGGTACTTCCGGTATTTAAAGATGCCAATGTCACGATTGTAAATGTAAAGCACAGAAACACCGGAAACAAACACAATATATTCAGCAGAGTATATTTGGATGTGATCTTCCTTGTGATTTCATTGTATGGACTGTATTCCTTTACCGCACGGAAATCCGAATTGATGACAAGTATGCTCGAGGGGGATTCCATTGATCCGTTTTTGTTCATCTGTTCGTCGGTGTTTATCATAAGTGCAAGTCTTGTGGGACTTCGGCTTCAGCCATTGCTCATAAAGATTGTATATTATATCGGAAGAAAATTCTGGCGGCCGGCATTTTTTGCCTCCTTCCTGCAGATTCTCCGTACGCGGAAAAAGCAGGGATTTATGATGGTATTTCTGATGTTTACGGTATCGCTCGGTATTTTCAATTCGACGGTGGCGCGCACGATATTGTCAAACTCTGAAAAGGGAATCGACTATAGCACCGGAGCAGATCTTGTACTCCAGCAGCCGTGGGAAGATAACTCTCTTCTGATGCAGTATTATACCGATCTTGAATTGACGTATACCGAACCGGATTTCGGAGTATACGAAGGCATGAAAGGCGTTGCGGCGGCGACGAAAGTATTTAAAGACGATGAAATAGAAACTTCCTATAAGAGTAAGGAAGGCGGAAATAGTGTTAAGACAACACTGATGGGAATCGATACGAAAAGTTTCGGAGAGACAGTATCGAAGTTCCAGACAGACCTGCTTCCAGTACATATCAACCGTTATCTCAATTCGATGGCGACACGCGCAGATGCGGTGCTTTTAAGTATGAACTATCATACAAACTACGGAGTACGTCTTGGCGATACGATCACCTACACAAACGAGGATGGTGTCGAAGCACAGGGTGTAGTATTTGGCTTCGTGGACTATTTCCCAAGTTACATCGAGACGACGCATTCACTTAATGAGGAAAATAAACTTGTCTCGACCGAGAACTACCTGATCGTAGCGAATCTGGCACAGGTTCAGCAGAACTTTGGACTGCGGCCTTATCAGGTGTGGCTGAAAACGGACGGAAGTTCCCGTTTTATCTATGATTATGCGAAGAAAAACAATATAACATATACGACATTTGAAGATGCAAATGCCAAGAAAGTGGAAGTGAAAAATGATGCTTTGTTCCAGGGAACCAATGGTATCCTTACGATGAGTTTTATCATTATTTTGATCTTGTGCTGCACCGGATTTTTAATCTACTGGATCTTGTCGATCCGCCAGCGCGAACTGCTTTTTGGTGTATTTCGTGCGATGGGTATGTCAAAACGTGAGATCATTCAAATGCTGATCAATGAGCAGATTTTCAGTTCCGGTATCTCGATCGTGATCGGTACCGTGATCGGGTTGCTGGCATCGAAGATGTTTGTACCGCTTGTGCAGATCTTCTATGCATCGACCGATCAGGCAATTCCGCTTGAAGTGGTCAATGAGACGCTTGATATGGTACGTCTGTTCAGTATCATCGGTATTGTTATTGTGGTTTGCATGGTTGTGCTTGGAAAACTGATCTCGAAGATCAACATTTCACAGGCATTGAAACTTGGCGAAGATTAAGGGAGGACAGCGATGGAAAATATATTGACGACACAGGGAATCAAGCAGGCATTTCCAATTGGCTCCGGCCGCGAGTTTGTTGCACTGCATGATATCAATATCCAGATTCCAAAGGGAAAACTTACGATGCTCCGCGGACGTTCCGGATCCGGTAAAACGACGTTGATGAATATTTTGAGTGCGTTGGATTATCCGAAAGAAGGAACCGTCGTATTTGAGGGGGCAGCGCTGGAACAGATGAACGACCACGAACGAGAGGAATTCCGCAAAAATAATGTGGGATTTGTATTTCAGTCAGTGGCTTTGATCCCGATGATGACGGCGTATGAAAATGTGGAATTTCTGCTCCGTCTGGCAAAATATCAGGGAAATAAGCGGGCGAGAGCAGAAGAATGTCTCCGGCTCGTGGGACTTGGCCAGCGTATGCATCATATGCCACAGGAACTTTCCGGAGGAGAGCAGCAGCGTGTGGCGATCGCAAGAGCGATCGCGCATAAACCGAAAATCATCTTTGCCGACGAGCCGACAGCCGAACTGGATACGGCGACAGGACTTCAGGTGATGAAGATATTTAAGGAACTGATTGAGAAAGAAGAAGTGACCATCGTCATGACTACGCATGACATGGGATTGTTAGATATTGCAGACTGCATATATCATTTGGAGGATGGTGAGATTGTCGATGAAAAATAAAAAATGGGATACCGTAGTGGAAAAAATCAATGAATTTCGTCACATCAACCGTCAGACTGCCGGTGGAGGGACAGCAGAGGAACCGGTGGACATTCCGGATGATGTTATGATCGAATGTGATGGGCTGGTAAAAATTTACAAAACAAAAGACATCGAAGTGCTGGCACTTCAGGGCTTGGATCTGACCGTAAAACGCGGAGAATTGATGGCGATCATCGGGAACAGCGGAAGCGGTAAATCCACATTTCTCAATATGATCGGTGGGCTTGACCGCCCATCAGCCGGAAAACTTTATGTAGATGGAAAAAATCTGTTCCAGATGAGCGAAGAGGAGTTGGTTGAGTACAAGCGAAGCACCGTCGGTTTTGTGTGGCAGAACAATGCGCGAAACCTGCTTCCGTATCTGACGGCGTGGGAAAATGTCATGACACCGATGCTTTTTATGAAAGACGGAAAGAGCGAGGCGCAGAAGAAAAAGCGCGCGGAAGAACTTCTTGAACTGGTTGGCCTGGCAGAACGAAAAGACAATACGTTAAGCCAGCTTTCCGGTGGTGAGCAGCAGCGTGTCGCCATCGCGATCGCTCTTGCCAATGAGCCGAAACTTCTGCTTGCCGATGAGCCGACAGGAGCAGTAGACCGAAAGACGGCGGATGATATCCTGGATATGTTCCGCAAGTTAAATGAACAGCTCGGTATCACAATCGTGATCGTAACACATGATAATGAACTGGCATCGAAAGTAAACCGCGTCATTTCGATTCGCGATGGAAAGACCAGCAGCGAGCGTATCATGAAAAATGAGTACAAAAATAGACTGGAAGATATTTCCATTGAGTGGCAGCGGGAAGAGGCCCAGGAGGAATTTGTTGTGTTGGATCGTGCCGGAAGAATACAGATTCCGTCGGAATTGCTCAAAGAAATGGGAATGAACGGAAATAAAGTAAAATTGGAATTTGTGGATGGCAAAATTGTTATTGAAAAACCCGAAGAATAATGCTACACTAGTACTGTTAAAAGAAGAACAGGAAAATGAAGTGAATGGAGACGGTTTTTTATGAGCGGAAGACGAGAATATAGGAAGAGACAATGGAAACGGCGGCAGTCAGAAAAATTGACCATGTTATTAAAAGGATCAATTGCGGTGGCAGTCGTACTGGTTTTAGTATTAACCGGAGTAAAGATAGTATCCACTGTGCAAAACCACAAACAACAAAAACAGGCAGAAGAAGCACTTTTGCAGAAGCAGAAAGCAGCGGCAGAATCGCCGGTGGTGGAAGAACCGACACCTACACCGACCCCGGTGCCAAAGGAAAAAGCAGTAGCACTTACGTTTGATGATGGACCGTCACGCGATAACGATGGGACGATTCTTGAGACACTGCAGGCGAACGGAGCACATGCTACCTTTTTTGTACTGGGAAACCGCGCACGGGTTGATGGAGACATTATGCAGATGATTCTGGATGCCGGCTGCGAGATTGCCAGTCATTCATGGGATCACCCACAGTTAAGCAAGATAAAATGGGAAAAGGCGAAAAGCCAGATTGACCGAACGGACCGGATTGTGTCAAAATTGTTAAATGGTTATCAGATTTCGCTGCTGCGTCCACCATATGGCTCAATCAGCAAGACTATGCGGAAAAAGGTGAAAAAGCCGATGATATTGTGGAGCCTTGACACGGAAGACTGGAAGAGCCGCAATGCAAAAAAAGTCTTTAACCGAGTAAAAAAAGAGGTCAAAGACGGCGACATCATTTTGATGCATGACATTCATCCGGAGACTGCAGAAGCAGTCAAAAAGATTGTTCCATGGCTATCGGAGCAGGGTTATGATATGCTGACAGTTACGGAACTGATGGCTCGGAAGGGCAAAACCATGGAAGGCGGAAAAGCCTATCTGGATGCAAATTAATATTGGAAAAATATGTGGAGTTCTCTGAAATTTTCAGGAACTCCGCTTGTAGTGAAACAAAAAATAACAATTTTTAAGAACAAAACAATGAAGTGAGGTAAAAGTAATGAAGCAATTTATGGATGAAGATTTTATTCTTTCAACAGATACAGCGAAAAAACTTTTTCATGACTATGCAGAAAAAGCACCGGTTTTGGACTATCACTGCCATTTGGAGCCAAAGGAGATAGCAGAAGACCGGAAATTTAAAAATATAACAGAATTGTGGCTCGGAGGGGATCACTATAAATGGCGTATTATGCGTTCCAATGGAGTGCTGGAAAAATACATTACCGGCGATGCCGGCGATGAAGAAAAATTCCACGCATTTGCAAAGGCACTGCCAAAAGCCATCGGAAATCCGATGTATCATTGGTGTCATTTGGAATTGCAGAGATATTTTGATATTCACGAGACACTCAGTGAGAAGAATTGGAAAGAGATCTACGATGCCTGCAACGAAAAATTGCAATCGCCGGAAATGTCAGCAAAAAATCTGATTCGTATGTCCAATGTCACATTGGTTTGTACGACCGATGATCCGATAGATGACCTTCATTATCATCAGCAGATCAAAGCAGACCAAGATTTTGATGTGCAGGTTCTGCCGGCATGGCGGCCTGACATCATCATGAGCCCGGAAAAAGAAGGATTTCTCGCTTATGTACAGAAACTGGCAGAAGTAAGCGATATTGATATCACGGGATTTGTTTCTTTGAAAGAAGCTCTTGTAAAACGACTGGACTATTTTGTGGAAAATGGATGTCTGGTAACCGACCATGGCTTGGATTATCCGCAGTACCGTCCGACGACAGAGGAAGAAATGGACATCCTTGTACGACGTGCATTATCCGGAGAGGTTTTGGATTTTGAAGAAATGCTTCAGTACAAAACGATGCTGATGCTCTTCTTAGGCCGTGAATATGCGAAGAGAAATCTGGCAATGCAGCTTCACTATGGTGCAAAGAGAGAAAATAACGAACTGGTATTCCGGAGTGCCGGAGCTAATGCCGGTATCGACTGTATCAATGAAAAGGGATTTAGTGCAGAAGTGGCAGATTTTTTGAATGCCCTTGCTAAAACAGGTGAACTGCCAAAGACGATTTTGTATTCATTGAATCCGGTTGACAATGCCGTGATCGGTACGATGATCGGCTGCTTTCAGAATGAAGATGCTGTCGGAAAGATTCAGCAGGGTTCTGCATGGTGGTTCAACGATCACAAATATGGTATGACCCAGCAGATCACATCCCTTGCAAGCCTTGGACTTTTGGGCAATTTTATCGGAATGTTGACCGATTCGAGAAGTTTTGTATCCTACCCTCGTCATGAGTATTTCCGCCGAATCTTGTGCGATTTCATCGGCAAACTGGTGGAAAACGGAGAATATCCACAGGACTACGAAGTTCTTGGTGAAATGGTGAAAAACATTTCTTATTACAATGCAGTGAATTATTTTGGATTTGACTTATAAAAAATATACAATCGGAAGGAGATCATAATGACATTTACGTTAGTAAAAGAAAACGCAGCACAAATTTGTATTGACAGCCATGCGGCAGATTATAAGGGTCTGAAGCATGTGGCAAAGATTCTTGCCGGAGATATTTTGACGGTGACCGGAAAAGAGCCGGAGATTGTAGAGCAGATTCAGAAAGTTCCGCAGATTGTCGCAGCGACAAAAGGAACTTCAGATATTCTTGCAAAGTGGGAAGAAGAAAAGAAAATTGATCTTTCCGTTTTGGAAGGAAAACGAGAAGTCTTTACGGTACAGATGATCGAAGAAGATGGGGCTGAGAAACTGGTGATCGCCGGAACAGAGACGATCGCTACGTTGTATGGCCTGTACTATATCTCTGAAAATATCGGAGTATCCCCATGGGTGTACTGGGCAGACGTGGTTCCTGCCCAAAAAGAGGAGATCGTATTTGATGAGAGTATTTGTACGGTATCTAAAGAGCCGTCTGTTCGTTATCGTGGATTTTTTATGAACGACGAATGGCCGTCCTTGGGAAATTTTGTCATGAATACATTTGGAGATTTCAACGAATTCTTTTACGAAAAAGTATTTGATCTTTTACTCCGCCTGAAGGGAAACTATTTCTGGCCGGCGATGTGGTCTGCTTCCCTTCCGTTAGATGGTTCGGAGGATCCGCTTGCAATCCTGAAACTGGGAACGGAACTTGGTATCACGATCGGTCAGTCCCATCACGAGCCATTGACCCGCGCCAGTGAAGAGTGGGATAAAGTCAAAACGGACATGAACAATATTGGATATGGAAAAGATTGGAATTATTATACAAACAAAGAAGGCCTTTATCGTTATTGGGAAGATGGTATGAAACGCGATAAAGACTTCAAGCATATGATCACGATCGGTATGCGCGGTGAGCGTGACACGATGATGCTCGGAGAAAATTCGACAATTCAGGAAAATGTTGAACTTCTTCGTGAGATCATTACCGATCAGAATAAGATCATCAAAGAGACCGGATGCGAGAATATGCCGAAAATGCTTGCTTTGTACAAAGAAGTGGAAGGGTTTTATTATGGTGGAAACGGCGTGAAGGGACTTCGTTCCTGGGATGGCTTGGACGATACGATCCTTCTGCTCTCCGATGATAACTTCGGAAATGTAAGAACCCTTCCGACTAAGGATCTGAAAGACCGCAAGCCGGGCTGGGGGTTGTACTATCATTTTGATTATCACGGTTCCCCGATTTCTTATGAGTGGGTCAATTCCACACCGCTTCCGAAAGTGTGGGAACAGGTTACGATGGCCTATGAATACGGCATCCGCGACCTCTGGATCGTAAATGTCGGTGATATCCGTCCGGATGAGCTGCCATTGTCTTATTTTATGGCACTTGCCTATGATTTCGAGAGTATGGGAACCGGCCATGCCAATGAAACGGACCTTTTTCTGGCATCCTGGGTAGAGCAGCAGTTTGGCGCACATATCAAAGACGAAGAGACGAAAAAAGAGATCGCAGACGTATTGCGTGAATACACACGAATCCACGGCATGAGACGACCGGAGGCGATGAATCCGGAAGTATACCATAGATCTCATTTCAATGAAACAAAGCGCATGATCGAGCGTTGTACAAAATTGATGCAGCAGACAGAAAATCTGCAGATAAAGATTCCGGAGGCATCCAAGGATGCATTTTACGGATTGGTATATTATCCGGCCGTTGCCGGAATGAATCTGCAGCTGATGAGTCTTCATGCAGCATTGGCAAACTGGTATGCAGAATATGAACTCTCGGTGGCAAATACGTACGATGCGCTTGTCAAAGAAGAGATTGAACGGGATCAAAAATTGACAGATTATTACAATAAGGAAATGACTGGCGGTAAATGGGACGGCATGATGCTCTCCCCGCATGCATGTTTTGTTACATGGAATGATGAGGGATGGCATTATCCGGAGACCAAGACCATTTGTATCAATACGATGAGCCGGATGATGATTCATGCAGAAAATGACGAAATGTTTGTCTCCGGGGGAACGATCTGTCTGCCTGAATTTACAGAAATTGGGGGAGAAACGTGCGAGATCGAATTGGCAAATGCCGGTGCGGTCGCTTATGATTTCAAAGTGCAGGCGGAACCGGGAATCTGTGTAAGCCAGACCGAGGGAACAGTGTCAAATGACATTGTGACACTGCAGGTAACGATTGCCAAAAAAGAGCATAAATCGTTTGAGCGTACCATTACGATCACAGCCGGAAACCAGAAAGTGAATGTAAAAGTACGTTTCAAGGCAGCAGTCAATGTTCCGGAAGGAACCTTTATCGAGCGTGACGGTATGGTGTCGATTGAAGTGGCTCATTATACCGAAAAAGCGGCTTTCGAAGGATATGATTTTAAAGAATTGGAGGGATATGGAAAAACATTGTCTTCCATGAAAATATATCCGTGTGACCGCAATTTTGATGAGATCGGGAAAGCCCCTTGCCTGACTTACCGTGTGTATGTTGAGGAAGCGGGTGTTTATATGCTTAAGACGATCACGGCACCAACGAACAATCTGGAAGATGGACGCACGATGCGCTATGCGGCCCAGATTGGTAATGGCGAGATCAAGGTCGGTGACACGATTCCGAAAGAAAACTATAATATCGGCGGCGGTCCATGGGAAAGAAAATCCTGGTCGATGGGCGTGCTGAACAACAGTCATTATGGAATTACCGGACACGATCTGGAAGCCGGATACAATGAGATACATATTTATGGTGTTGAAGCCGGTTTGGCTTTACAAAAACTGGTATTGTACCGAGGCGGACTGGAAGAGTCTTATCTGGGACCACAGGAAAGTCCACGGGCATAAACGTAAAGGAGAAGAAGCGATGAAACAAAGAGTAGCAAAATGTACGGCCATGGTGCTTGCTGCCACGGTCGTGTGTAGTGGGGTACTGCCGGCGGATATGCAGGCAGCGAAAAAACCGAGTCTCACCACAAAGCAATGTCAGGTGACAGTCGGAAAGACAGTAAAGTTAAACACAAAAAATGTGGCAAAAAAAACAAAAGTTACTTTCCGTTATAACAAAATGGCGAAAAAAACTGTAACTTTGAAATGGAATAAAAAGAAAAAACAAATTCTCGTCCGGGGAAAACGTGCCGGAAAAGCGACCGTTCAGGTGCGCTTTAAAAAGGGCAGGCGGACATGGAAATATAACTGTAAAATACAGGTGGCTAAGAAAAAGACCGCTGTGACACCGAGTGCAGCACCGGAAAAGCCTACGCAGGCGCCGACAAGTGTACCGGTTACGACAGCGCCGGCAGCTTCTCCGTCCGCTTCCGCACAGCCGACGGGGACCCCTGCACCGACACCGGTTCCTACGCCGGTACCGGTCTGCAGCCCATTGCCGGATTATGAAGCAGAATACGAAGATGATAATATGCCGGTAAAAGACATTTATCAGGATTATTTTATGGTCGGTGCGGCGTTGAACGGCTCCAGCCTTTCGACGATGGCATTGAACCACAAAGGAATGGCAGGAATTTTAAAGAAACATTTTAATTCCACCGTCCTTTCCAATCTGATGAAACCAGAGCATCTTTTGGATGAGCAGGCGACAAAAAACAGTGCTGACGGAATGCCGGTATGTAAATTTGATACCTGTGATTCCGCGTTGAAATTCTGTCAGGAAAATGGAATCAAAATGCGTGGACATACGCTGCTTTGGCACAATCAGACACCGGAATGGTTTTTCCATGTGGACTATGATGTGAACAAAGATCTGGTGGATGCGGCGACGATGGAAGCGCGTATGGAGAGTTATATCCGTCAGGTCATCACGCACTGTCAGGCAGGATTCCCGGGTGTGATCTACACATGGGATGTTGTCAACGAATGTGTCTGCGTGGACGATAACAGTTACGTCGTAACAAGCGGCGGCTGGAAACTCCGCTCCCAGACAAAGAGCGACAATGACTTTGCACACGATAGTTACGTACCAAATTACTGGTATGCGACGATGGGCGAAAGTTATGTGGAAAAAGCTTTTATGTATGCGAGAAAATACGCAGATCCGGGCGTGACACTTGTCTACAATGACTATAATGTATTCATGACGGAGAAAATGGAAAATATTTACAAAATGGTGGCAGAGCTGAAAAGCAAAGGACTGATCGACGGCATCGGATTGCAGCCGACGGTCGGAATGCGCTGGCCGGAGTTAAACTCGGACAAAGAGGGCAGTTTTAAAACCTGTCTCGAGACGTATGCAAAACTGGGTCTTGAATTGCAGGTAACCGAGCTTTCCTTTAAATTGACGATAAAACCGGAAGATATTGATGAAGAGGCATTGCAGAAGCAGGCAGACCGTTATGAGGAATTTATGCAGCTTTTGGTAGATGAAGATTCGGACAATGGTGGTCCTTGCAACATCACAAGTGTAACGGTATTTGGTATCTGCGACGATTATCCATTGTATACGGACAATCATCAGAATCTGTATCTGTGGGATAAAAACTGCGTGCCAAAACCTTGTTTTTATTCGTATATTAAACCGGGCTTAGATTTGCTGGCTTCGAAAGAAGAGCAGACGGCAGACGGCGGACAGAAATAGAAAGGCAGAAAAACAATGAAAGAAAAGAAAGGTATTATCATAACGGTTGCGGTAGCCGTTATCGTGCTCGGGGTGCTGGCATATGCACTGGCATCACGTCAGAAGGCAAATGAACCAAAGACAACGGGAAACCAGGAAACGGTAAAAATGACAGAAACAGCCGCATCGGAGAGTGCGGTCAGTCCGGCAGCGGTTGTCACGGAAGAGACACCGGCGAAGGATATTTATAAGGATTATTTCCTTGTTGGAGCTGCGATCAACGGAAGTGATATTGATACAATGGCGATTAAGCACAAAGGAATGGCGAAGATTCTGAAAGAGAACTTCAATTCCACGACATTGTCCAATTTGATGAAACCGGAATATCTGCTGGATGAAAAGGCGACAAAAAAGAGCAAAGATGGGATGCCTGTCTGCAAATTTGATACCTGTGACCCGGCACTCAAATTCTGTCAGGAAAACGGAATCAAGATGCGCGGACATACATTGCTTTGGCATAATCAGACACCAAGCTGGCTTTTTTACAAAAATTATGATGTAAAATCCGGAAAACTTGCCGATGCGAAGACCATGGCAAAACGTATGGAAAGCTATATTAAGCAGGTGATTACGCATTGCCAGAAAAAGTATCCGGGGGTTGTATATGCCTGGGATGTTGTCAACGAATGCGTCTGCACCGACGAGGGAAGTTATATCGAGACGAAGGGCGGCTGGAAACTCCGTGCGGATACGAAAAAAGACAACGACTTCACGCACGAGCAGGCAGTGCAGAATTACTGGTATACGACGATGGGCGAAAATTACGTGGAAAAAGCATTTTCCTTTGCCCGCAAGTATGCCGATGCGGATGTGAAATTGTTCTATAATGACTACAATGTCTTTATGGAAGAAAAAATGGATAATATTTACAAAATGGTTGAGCAGTTAAAGGAAAAAGGACTAATCGACGGAATCGGTCTCCAGCCGACGGTAGGCATCGACTGGCCGGAACTTGACAGCGAAAATGACGGAAGTTTCCGCAAATGTCTGGAAACCTATGCAAAACTCGGTCTGGAACTGCAGATCACGGAATTAAATTTCCGTATCGAAGATGGCACGACCGACGAGGAACTGCTGCAGAGACAGTCCGACCGCTACGAGGAAATGATGCGTCTTCTTGTCGAAGAAGATACGCAGAGCGGCGGACCATGTAATATAACGAGTGTAACTGTATTTGGTATCTGCGACGATTATCCATTGTATGGAGATGATTTCCAGCAGAATTTGTATCTGTATGACAAAAACTGCCAGCCGAAACCTTGCTATTATGGATTTATCAAGCCGGGAATCGAGGCAGTCAACAATAAAAAATAACGAGAACCAGGAGGATTTGTTATGGCTGAAAAATGTATTGAGCTCAAAGGGATCACAAAAGCATTTGACGGACAAATCGTTCTAGATCATATGAATCTTGATATTCATGAGAATGAATTTGTAACATTGCTTGGGCCAAGTGGTTGCGGAAAAACCACGACATTGCGGATAATGGGAGGATTTGAAACGGCGGATGAAGGGCAGGTTCTGCTCAATGGAACCGATATCGCCCGCGTGCCGGCGAACAAACGCCCGATCAATACCGTGTTTCAAAAGTATGCCTTGTTTTCACACATGAATATCGAGGAAAATATTGCGTTTGGTTTAAAAATCAAGAAAAAATCAAAAGACTATATCCGCGACAAGATCAAATATGCGCTGAAGCTGGTAAATCTCGACGGTTATGAAAAGCGTATGCCGGATTCTCTCAGTGGAGGACAACAGCAGCGTATCGCGATCGCACGTGCCATTGTAAATGAACCGAAGATTCTTCTTTTGGATGAACCACTCGGTGCCCTTGACTTGAAGATGCGCCAAGGCATGCAGTATGAGCTTATCCGCCTGAAAGAAGAGCTCGGGATTACGTTTGTCTATGTTACCCATGATCAGGAAGAGGCACTTACGATGTCCGATACGATCGTTGTCATGAATCAGGGGTACATTCAGCAGATCGGCACGCCGGAAGACATTTACAATGAGCCGCAGAATGCGTTTGTGGCAGATTTTATCGGCGAGAGCAATATCCTTTCGGCGACAATGGTCCGCGACCGCCTTGTCAATATTCAGGGGCAGGAGTTCGAATGTGTCGATGTCGGATTCGGCGAAAATAAACCGGTGGATGTCGTGATAAGACCGGAGGATATGATCCTTGTACCGCCGGAAAAAGGCACGATCCGTGCAAAGGTGAAATCTCTGGTGTTCAAAGGGGTACACTACGAAATGGAGATGGAAGCACTTGGATTTACGTGGCTGGTACACAGTACAAGCCTTGCGGAAGTCGGAAGTGAGGTCGGATTGTATATCGATCCGTTTAACATCCAGATCATGCACAAGCCGGAAAATGAGGCAGAGGAGGCGTTTGCCGGTGAATGAGAAAAAGATGACGAGACGCCTTTCGTATCCGTACATTGTGTGGATGGCAATTTTTGTCATTGTGCCGCTTATCATTGTATGTATTTACGGACTGACGGATAAAACCGGTTCCTTTACCCTTGAAAATGTCAAGAGTATCGCTTCTCCGGTACATTTAAAAGCCTTATTTTTGTCACTTAAATTATCTATTATAAGTACAGTGTTATGTTTTATCCTCGCATTGCCGCTGGCACTGGTGATCCGGGGAATGCATTTAAAAAGCAGCGGATTTATCATATTTGTATTCATTCTTCCGATGTGGATGAACTTTTTGTTGCGTACGATCGCGTGGCAGTCTTTGCTGGAAAAGACTGGCGTGATCAATATGATACTGCAGTCACTTGGACTGCCAAAGCAGAATCTGATCAACACCGAAGGGGCGATCATTCTTGGTATGATTTACAATTTTCTGCCGTTTATGGTACTGCCAATCTACAATTCACTCATCAAGATTCCGCAGGATACCTTCGATGCGGCAAAAGATCTTGGGGCAAACTGGATTCAGACATTGTGGCGGATCACATTGCCACAGATCCTTCCGGGAATTGTCAGCGGTATTACGATGGTCTTTGTGCCGGCGATGACAACATTTGTTATTTCAAACCTGTTGGGAGGAGCAAAAATCAATCTGATCGGAAATGTGATCGAGCAGGAATTTACGACGGCTAATAACTGGTACGGCGGAGCCGGCTTATCGATTGTTTTGATGATATTGATCTTAGGAAGTATGGCGGTTATGTCGCACTTTGATAAAGAGGGAGAGGGGGCTGCGATATGGTAGGAAAAGCCCTGGCAAAAATCAGCGGAAGGATTTATCTTGCCTTGATTTTTATCTTTTTGTACGCCCCGATCGCGACACTCATTGTGTTGTCATTTAATGAGTCAAGATTCCGCGGAAAGTGGGGCGGTTTCAGTCTCAAATGGTACGAGAGCCTGTTTTCTTCGCGAGAAATTATGGATGCACTTTGGACGACGCTTTTATTGGCATTTTTGTCCGCGTTGATCGCGACGATCCTCGGAACAATGGTATCTTTTGCCATGAACCATATGAAAAAACTGCCGCGCATGATCTTGATGACGGTGACCAATATTCCGATGCTCAATGCCGATATTGTAACCGGAATCTCCTTGATGCTTTTATTTATCGCACTGCGTTACCGGATGGGATTCGGCAGTGTGCTGATCGCGCATATTACATTCAATCTGCCCTATGTGGTGCTGAGTGTACTTCCGAAATTAAAGCAGATGAATAAAAGTGTATTTGAGGCGGCACTGGACCTCGGTGCAAGCCGACGGTATGCGTTTGTAAAAGTTGTATTTCCGGATATTTTACCGGGAATTTTAACCGGATTTTTGTTGTCCTTTACGATGTCACTGGATGACTTCATCATTACCCATTTTACCAAAGGTGTGGGGATGGATACGTTGTCAACAAAAATCTATGCGGAGGTGCGAAAAGGCATAAAACCGGAGATCTACGCACTTTCCACCATTTTATTTGCAGCTATATTTATTGTGTTGATCGTTGTCAACCGCAGACAGAAAGCAGAGGAAAATAGATGAAAAAAAGCATAAAAAAGATTTTGGCACTGACACTTGCGACCACTTTATTTACGACGGGGCTTACGGCTTGTTCTTCCGGAGAAAGCAAGACCGGAGAGGCCGGCGAATTATATGTTTATAACTGGGGCGAATATTTTGACCCGGATGCCTTGGCGATGTTTGAAGATGAGACAGGCATCAAAGTGACCTATGACGAATACGAGACAAATGAAGTAATGTACCCGATTATATCCAATGGTGCAGCTTCGTATGACCTCGTCTGTCCTTCCGATTATATGGTGCAGCGTATGATCTCCGAGGATCTTGTCGAAGAGATTAATTTTGACAATGTACCAAACATTAAATATGTAGACACTAAATATATGGATGCCAGCAAAGAATTTGATCCGGAAAATAAATACAGTGTTCCGTATCTTTGGGGAACAGTCGGCATATTATACAATAAAACGATGGTAAAAGAACCGGTGGACAGCTGGGGGATCTTGTGGGATACCAAATATAAAGATAATATTTTGATGCAGAAAAGTGTCCGTGATGCATTTGGTATCACGTTGAAGTACCTTGGTTATTCGCTCAACAGCACCGATGAAAAGCAGTTAGAGGAAGCCAAACAGAAGCTGATCGAACAGAAGAAATCCGGTGTCGTACAGGCGTATGTAGTCGATGAAGTGCGTGACAAGATGATCGGAAATGAAGCCGCGATCGGTGTGATCTATTCGGGAGAGGCATTGACCTGTCAGAAGGAAAATCCGGATCTCGAGTATGTCATTCCAAAGGAAGGCAGCAATTTGTGGATCGATTCCTGGGTCATTCCGAAGGGGGCAAAGAACAAGGAAAATGCGGAGAAGTTTTTGAACTTCCTCTGTAAACCGGAAATTGCAAAGATGAATTTTGACTATATCACGTATTCGATTCCAAATGAAGAAGGACGTAAATTGATCGAAGATGCGTCGCAACGTGACAGCAAGATTGCATTTCCGGATTGGGATTCTTTGACAAATTGCGAGACATTTAAGTATCTCGGTGATGATGTCGACAAGATTTATAATGAGAAATGGAAGGAGATCATGGCACAATGAAAGTATTATTGATCAATGGAAGTGCAAAAGAAAAAGGGTGTACATTTACGGCACTCAGTGAGGTGGCGCGCGGACTCAATGAAAGCGGCGTGGAAACGGAGATCCTTTCGCTTGGTACGAAGCCGGTCGCAGATTGTATGGGCTGTGGAAAATGCCGTGAAACCGGTGCCTGTGTATTTGGGGATATCGTAAATGAAATCGTCGAAAAGGCAAAGACCGCCGATGGCTTTGTCTTTGGTTCCCCGGTCTATTATGCGCATGCGAGCGGACGGCTTTTGTCTGTCCTTGACCGTGCTTTTTACTCCGGTGGAAAAGAATTTGCTTTTAAGCCGGGGGCAGCAGTGGTAAGTGCCAGACGCGGCGGTACGACGGCATCTTTGGAAGTGATCAATAAGCATTTTTCCATCAATCAGATGCCGATCGTGACTTCTAATTATTGGAATATGGTGCATGGAAATACACCGGATGAAGTCCGTCAGGATAAAGAGGGGATGCGTACAATGTACAATCTCGGCCGCAATATGGCATGGATGATAAAATGCATTCAGGCAGGCCCGGAACATCCGCAAAATGAAAAAGAGAGTACGAATTTTATTCGTTAAGCATGCGTTGACGAACCCGGAAAGAACCGTTATAATAAAACGTAGGAACGTGAAGAAGGAGGAAATGTAATGTATACAGTAGATTTACAGGACTGCATCGATAAGATGGATCTCGAATGTCTCACACCGGATGTGGATATTTCACAGATTAAGATCACGCAGTCGGATATCAACCGTCCGGCACTTCAGCTGGCAGGATTTTTTGATTATTTTGACCACCATCGTGTACAGATCATCGGTCATGTGGAAAATACGTATATGGAAAAACAGGGACTTGAGTACAGTGTGGAAATGATGGGACGCATTATGTCCTATAAAGTACCATGTATCGTGTACTGTCGTGATATGGCGGTGCCGGATGCCATTCTTGAGGTGGCGGACAAAGCCGGTGTGCCGATTTTACGTACGAAGCAGACGACTTCCTCATTTTCTTCCGAATTGAACCGATGGCTGAAAGTCGAACTTGCGCCGCGCATCAGTATTCACGGTGTTTTGGTCGATATTTACGGCGAAGGTGTGCTGATCACCGGAGAGAGCGGAATCGGTAAAAGTGAGGTCGCATTGGAACTCATCCACCGCGGACACCGTCTCGTATCGGATGACGTTGTCGAGATCAAGAAAGTCAGTGATGCGACATTGATCGGTACCGCTCCCGATATCACGAGACATTTTATCGAACTTCGTGGAATCGGAATCATCGATGCTAAAGCTTTGTTTGGTGTAGAAAGTGTAAAAAATACCCAGTCGATCGATCTTGTCATTAAACTCGAAGAGTGGAACAAAGAGCAGGATTACGACCGCATGGGACTGGAAGAAAAATACATCGAATATCTCGGAAATAAAGTGGTATGCCATTCGATTCCGATTCGTCCGGGTCGAAATCTTGCAATCATTTGTGAGTCGGCAGCTGTCAATTTCCGTCAGAAAAAGATGGGGTATAATGCAGCGAAAGAATTGTACAATCGTGTGACCGCAAGATTGCCGGAATAATACGAAATCAGGAGGAAAGTCATGGAAAAGTTTTATGTAGGTGTCGATGTCGGAGGCACATCGATCAAGATGGGAATGTTTTCACATACCGGGGAATTGCTCGAAAAATGGGAAATTCCGACGCGTGTGGATGAAGATGAGCAAACGGATCGTATCCTTCCGGATATCGCCGTAAGTATTGAAGAAAAACGTGCGGAAAAAAATGGAAATATTGTCGGCATCGGACTCGGCATCCCGGGACCGGTGACAGACGACGGAACCGTGTTAAAATGTGCCAATATTCATTGGCCGGTCTTTAATGTCAAAGAAAAATTGTTTGATCTGACCGGCGTAGCCAATATCCGTGTCGGAAACGATGCCAATGTCGCAGCTCTTGGAGAAATGTGGAAGGGCGGCGGACGCGGCTTTGACAGTATCGTCATGGTAACACTCGGAACCGGTGTCGGCGGCGGAGTTATCCTCGGCGGCAAGATTTTGACCGGAACCAAAGGAGCAGCCGGAGAAATCGGCCATATGACCGTAGAATATGATGAAGAAGAGACCTGCAACTGCGGTACGAAAGGTTGTCTTGAACAGTATGCTTCCGCGACGGGAATCGTTCGTCTGGCGAAAAAACAGATGGCGGAAACGTCAACTTTGGCAAAAATTGACAATCTTACAGCAAAAGACGTATTTGATGAAGCAAAAGCCGGAGATGCTTATGCCCTTCAGATTGTAGACCGGTTTGCCCGCTATCTTGGCGTGGCACTTGGCAATGTAGCACAGATCATTGATCCGGAAGCATTTGTAATCGGCGGCGGAGTGGCAAGAGCCGGAAGCATCATTACGGAAAGTATAGAAAAATATTATAATGACAGTGTAATGTTTGCCTTGCGCGGCAAACAGTTCAATCTGGCAGAACTTGGAAATGACGCAGGCATCTACGGTGCGGTGCGTATGGTCCTGTAAGAAAGGAATCAAAAAGCGTGATACAGTTAAAAGAAGGAGAACTTCTGAGTAATCATACAACATTTCGTATCGGAGGAGCGGCAAAATATTTTGCTGTGCCAAAGAACGAAGAGGAGATTATGGAAGCGGTGGATTTTGCCATCGTGAAGGGGCTGCCGCATTATATCCTTGGCAAGGGGAGCAATGTGCTGTTCCCGGATGAGGGATATTCCGGTGTAGTCATTGAGATCGGAGCCGGCATGGAAAAGGTGGAACGCATCGGCGACACCGGAATCCGTGCACAGGCAGGGGTGTCATTGAGTTCGCTGGCGGCGTTTGCAGCCAGAGAGGGCCTCGCCGGATTGGAATTTGCCGGCGGAATCCCGGGAACGCTCGGAGGCGCCGTGACGATGAATGCGGGTGCCTATGGCGGTGAGATGAAGGATGTCATCGTAAGTGCGAAAGTCATGGACGAAGACGGCGGTGTAAAAGTGCTGTCCTGCGATGAATTGGAACTTGGGTATCGTACAAGCATCGTCCAAAAGAAACAACTCATCGTGTTGGAAGCCGAATTTTCAATGCAACCGGGAGAGACCGAGGCGATTCAGAGCACGATGAAAGAACTGAATGCAAAACGAAGAGAAAAACAGCCGTTGGAATATCCGAGTGCCGGAAGTACGTTTAAGCGTCCGGAAGGATATTTTGCCGGAAAGCTGATAGAAGATGCCGGACTCCGCGGTTATCGTGTCGGGGATGCTCAGGTATCGGAAAAACATTGTGGATTTGTAGTAAACCGCGGAAAGGCGACATGTGCCGAGGTGCTTCAGTTGATCGAAGAGGTACAGAAAAAGGTCAAAGAGCAGTTTGGGGTACAGCTTGAGCCGGAAGTGCGGATCATACGATAGAAGAGCAGTTTTTGAGAACTGCAGAAAAGGAGGGCAAAGATGAGATTTGTTATAGTAACAGGTATGAGTGGCGCAGGACGTTCTTCTGCCATGCGGATTTTGGAAGATGATGGGTATTTCTGTGTAGATAATCTGCCGGTGTCTCTTTTGCCAACCTTTATGGAACTTACAAAAAATTCCAGTGAGCAGATTGAAAAAGTGGCGCTGGGGCTGGATATTCGTGTCGGAGCAGAAGCATTGCGGGAGACAGCAAGTGTACTCCGGTCGTTGAAAGCCAAAGGATATGAGTTTGAAATTCTGTTCTTTGAGGCAAGTACGACGGTTCTTGTAAAACGATACAAGGAGACGAGAAGACTTCATCCTCTTGCCAAAGGAGGACGAATTGACTCCGGTATCGAAGCTGAGCGGGAACTTCTGATCGAATTAAAGAGCAGTGCGGATTATATCATTGATACAAGCACACTTTTGATTCGGGATCTGAAGCAGGAGATTGAGCGGATTTTTGAAGAAGACCAAAGCTGTAATTTTTATCTGACTTTTGTTTCCTTTGGCTTTAAATACGGCATTCCGACTGATGCGGATCTTGTCTTTGATGTGCGTTTTCTGCCGAATCCGTTTTACATCGATGATCTGAAACCGCTCACCGGCAATGATAAGCCTGTGTTTGATTATGTGATGAGCAGTGACACGGCGAAGACATTTTTGTATAAATTAAAAGATATGCTGGATTTTTTGATTCCGAATTATATTACGGAAGGAAAAAATCAGCTTGTGATCGCAATCGGCTGTACGGGCGGCAAGCACCGTTCCGTCACATTGACCAATGCGATTTACAGCGAATTTGAAAATTCGAATTATGGATGTAAGAAAGAACACCGAGACATCGAGAAGGACAGGTTAAGAAATTTATGTCGTTTTCCAGAAAAGTAAAAGAAGAACTTGGCGGACAGGTAAGCCGGGCGAGACATTGCCAGATTGCAGAGCTGGCGGCACTTTTTTCCTGCTGTGGACATGTGGTTTCGCAGGGCGAACGAAACTTTTTCGTAAAATTTACCACAGAAAACTTGACAGTTGCGAAAAAATATTCTATCTTAATTAAGAAGGTATTTCATTTTGATATCGAGATGTCGGTGAGGGGTCACCAATATCTGATCTACATATTAAATCCGGAGGATGCATTAATTTTTCTACAGGCACTTAAAATCCTGGAGGGGAAGGCATTGGTTCACGAATTGGTTATTCAGCGAAATTGCTGCAAACGGGCATTTATCCGCGGCATTTTTCTGGCGTGCGGTTCGGTGACCGATCCGGAGAGAGGCTATCATCTTGAAATGGCGGTCGGAACGATTGGAAAAGCAGAAGAACTGGTACAGATTTTAGCAGATTTTCAAATTCCGGCGAAAGTAGTGGAACGTAAAAAAAACTATATTGTGTATATCAAAGAGGGAGCACTGATCGTAGATCTTCTGAATGTTATGGAAGCTCACGTGGCATTGATGGAGTTTGAAAATGTCCGGATTTTGAAAGAAATGCGGAATTCCGTCAACCGACAGGTAAACTGTGAGACGGCGAACATTAAAAAGACTGTGACGGCAGCGACCAGACAGATTGAAGACATACGTTATGTGAAGGAAACAATTGGTTTTGGAACCCTTCCGAAGGGGTTGGCAGAAATTGCCAAACTTCGGCTGGAGTATGCCGAAGTACCGCTAAAGGAACTCGGAGAAATGTTAGATCCGCCGATCGGGAAATCCGGTGTCAACCATCGGCTCCGTAAATTGAGCGGGATCGCAGAAGATTTAAGACAACGTCAATAAGACAGCCAGGAGGATAAAATTAAAATGATAGTGAAAGACATCGAAGTTCATGTATCGGATAATGGGGCGCATTTGATCGCTATGCTGGTGCAGTTAGCCAGTCAGTTTAAGAGTAAGATCAATATCAAGAAAGAGGATAAGATGGTAAATGCCAAAAGCATCATGGGAATGATGGCAATCGGCTTGATACCGGGCCAGAGCATCGAAGTAAATATCGAAGGTGAAGATGAGACGGCAGCAGCCGAAAGCATAGAAAATTATCTTCATGGAAGCAAATAGAGACGAAAACAGCCTCTTCCCCGATTGGAGAAGGGGCTATTACTATTATTGAGGAGAATGGAGGGAAAGCATGTCAAAGGTTCCATTTACACATTTACATGTTCATACAGAATACAGTCTGCTTGACGGTGCCAGTAAGATCGACGAACTTGTGGCACGGACAAAAGAATTAGGGATGGACAGCATCGCCATTACGGACCACGGTGTTATGTATGGCGTGGTGGACTTTTATCGTGCTGCCCTGAAAGCCGGAATCAAACCGATCATCGGCTGTGAAGTGTATGTGGCACCGGGTTCCCGTTTTGACCGCGAGATCGGACAGGGAGAGGACCGCTACAACCATCTGGTGCTTCTTGCCGAAAATGACAAGGGGTATCATAATTTGCTGAAAATTGTCTCCCGCGGTTTTACCGAAGGATTTTACTATAAACCCCGCGTGGACTACGAAGTGTTGGAACGCTATCACGAGGGAATCATTGCGCTCAGCGCGTGTCTTGCCGGTGCGGTAGCGACAAGGCTTGTAAAGGGATTGTATGAAGAGGCAAAAGAAGAGGCACTCCGATTACAGGAAATATTTGGAAAAGGAAATTTCTTTTTGGAATTACAGGATCATGGATTGCAGCCACAGCAGATCGTCAATCAGGGACTTTTGCGTATGCACGATGAGACGGGCATTGACCTCGTGGCGACCAATGACCTTCATTATATTTATGACACCGACCAGGAAGCGCACGATATCCTTTTGTGCATTCAGACCGGGAAAAAAGTGACAGACGAAAACCGTATGCGGTATGACGGCGGACAGTATTATCTGAAATCGTCGGAAGAAATGGCAGAATTGTTCCCGTATGCACCGGAAGCCATCACCAATACACATAAGATCGCAGAACGCTGCCATGTGACGATTGAATTTGGACATTACAAACTGCCTCATTTTCAAGTGCCGGAAGGCTATACGTCGGAGAGTTACCTGCGGAAATTGTGCCAGGAAGGACTGGAGCGCAAATACCACGACAGTGAGTACGATAAACAGATGCTTCAAGACCGCCTGGATTATGAACTGGATACGATTTCCAGTATGGGATTTGTCGATTATTTCCTGATTGTATGGGATTTTATCAAATATGCCAAAGACCACGGCATTCCGGTTGGCCCGGGGCGAGGTTCGGCAGCCGGAAGTATCGTGGCGTACACACTTCAGATCACGGATATTGTCGATCCGATCAAGTATAATCTGATCTTTGAGCGATTTTTGAATAAAGAGCGTGTCACGATGCCCGATATCGATATTGACTTTTGCGTCGAACGCCGGCAGGAAGTCATTGATTACGTAACGGAAAAATATGGAAAAGAAAAAGTGGTGCAGATCGTTACATTTGGTACGATGGCAGCGCGCATGGTTATCCGCGATGTCGGACGCGTGCTGGATCTTCCGTATGCGCTGGTGGATTCGGTTGCAAAAGCGGTGCCGATGGAACTTGGCATCACGATTCAAAAAGGTCTGGAGATGAATCCGGAACTGAAGAAAATGTATGAAATGGACGAGGATATCAAGAAACTCCTGGATATGTCGATGCGTCTCGAGGGACTTCCGCGCCATACGTCAATTCATGCCGCGGGTGTCGTCATCAGTCCCGAGGAAGTGGATGAATTTGTACCGCTTTCCCGCGCGGCTGACGGTACGATCACGACGCAGTATACGATGGTAACGCTCGAAGAACTTGGCCTTTTGAAAATGGACTTTCTGGGTTTGCGAAATCTTACAGTCATCAAAAATGCGACTGAGGGAAAATTGTCACTACAGGACATCAATTACGACGATCCGAACGTTTACGAGATGATCTCTGCCGGAAAGACGGAAGGCGTTTTCCAGCTGGAGAGCGAGGGAATGAAAAACTTCATGAAGGAGCTAAAGCCGGAATGTCTCGAGGATATCATCGCCGGTATCTCCCTTTACCGCCCGGGGCCGATGGACTTTATTCCCAAATACATCGCCGGAAAAAATGACAGACACAATATTGTCTACGACTGTCCGCAGTTAGAGCCGATTTTGAAAAATACGTACGGATGTATCGTATACCAGGAGCAGGTTATGCAGATCGTGCGTGATCTCGCCGGTTACAGCTATGGACAAAGTGACAATGTGCGGCGTGCCATGTCAAAGAAAAAAGCCAAAGAAATGGAACGAAACCGCAACATCTTTATTTATGGTGATGAAAGCGAAAATATCGAGGGATGTATCAAACGCGGAATCCCGGAGGAGACGGCAAGCAAGATTTATGCAGACATGACAGATTTTGCCAAATACGCATTTAACAAATCGCATGCTGCCGCATATGCTGTTGTGTCTTATCAGACAGCATATCTGAAATATTACTATCCGAAGGAATTTATGGCAGCTCTTCTTACTTCGGTTATGGATAATACCGGAAAAATCACCGAATATACGATGAGCTGCCGACAGATGGGCATCCAGATTCTGCCACCGGACATCAATGAAGGAGAGGCGAATTTTACGCCGACCGAAAAGGGAATCCGCTATGGCCTGGCTGCGATCAAGAGTGTCGGCCGGCCGGTCATTGAGGAAATTGTGACAGAACGCCGTGCTGCCGGTCCGTATGCTTCGCTGAAGGATCTGTGCAGCCGTCTGTCCGGAAAATCGATGAATAAGCGTACATTGGAAAGTTTTATCAAGGCGGGGGCGCTTGACTGCCTCGAGGGAACGCGCAAGCAGAAAATGAGTGCTTATGCTTCGATTCTGGAAGGCATCAGCCATGAAAAGAAGGCGACGATGACAGGACAGTTGTCATTGTTTGATTTTGCCAGCGATGAGGACAAGGAAGAACTGGAAACTAAGTTCCCGGATGTCGGTGAATATGATAAAGAAATGATTCTTGGCTTTGAAAAAGAGGTGCTTGGCCTGTATATCAGTGGTCATCCGCTCGAGGACTATGTCGATGTGATGAAGCGAAATATTACGCGTCAGACGATTGATTTTGCAATCGCCGACGGAGAACGTGTACCGCGTGTCAAGGATAATGAGACGGCAGTAATCGGTGGGATTATTGAGAATAAAGTTGTTAAAACAACGAAAACAAACAATATGATGGCATTTATCACGATCGAAGATCTTCTCGGAACGGTGGAAGTGATCATCTTTCCACGTGATTACGAGAATTACCGTCCGCTTTTGGAAAATGACCGGAAGGTGTTTGTCAAAGGGCGTGTTACGGTGGAAGAGGACAAACCGGCGAAAATGATCTGTCAGAAGATTGTGCCATTTGACGAGGTTCCGAATCAGCTCTGGATCCAGTTTACGGACAAGCAGAGTTATCTTGCGGCGGAGCAGTCATTGTTTGATTCTTTGGCAAAATACGATGGTCAGGATAAGGTCATTGTCTATCTGTCCACAGAACGTGCAAAAAAGCAGCTTCCAAACAGTCGTATGACAAAAGTATGTCCGGAATTGCTGGAGGAACTTTATAAAAAATTTACAAAAGAAAATGTCAAAGTAGTACAAATGAGTATTGAAAAAGTTTTGTAAATATCGTACAATGAAAGAGGATTGGAGGTAAACAGTAATGTCAGAAAAAGCAGTGAAAACGATAGGAGTATTGACAAGTGGTGGGGATGCACCGGGTATGAATGCAGCGATTCGTGCTGTCGTTCGAGCGGGATTATCAAGTGGACTGAAAGTAAAAGGTATTCGCCGCGGATATGCGGGCTTATTAGAAGAAGATATTGTAGATATGGATACAATGAGTGTATCTGATATTGTACAAAAAGGAGGAACCATCCTTTACACTTCCCGTTGCCCGGAGATGGTAACACCGGAAGGCCAGAAAAAGGCAGCAGATATCTGCCGTAAACATGGCATCGATGGTATCGTAGTTATTGGAGGAGACGGTTCTTTCCGTGGAGCGCAGAAACTTTCTGCCAACGGAATCAACACGATCGGTGTTCCGGGAACAATCGATCTTGACATCTCTTGTACAGAATATACGATCGGTTTTGACACCGCCTGCAACACGGCGATGGAAGCAATCGACAAAGTACGTGATACATCCGCATCCCACGAGCGATGCAGTATCATTGAAGTAATGGGACGTACTGCCGGTCATATCGCATTGTGGTGTGGTATCAGTAATGGTTCTGAATATATTACAATTCCGGAACGCTATGACAATGATGAGCAGAAGATTATCGAGAAAATCCGTGCAAAACGCCGTATCGGTAAAAAGCATCATATCATTGTAAATGCCGAGGGAGTTGGAAATTCTTACCAGATGGCAAAAGATATCGAGGAGGCAACCGGAATCGAAACACGTGCAACTGTTATCGGTCATATCCAGCGTGGTGGTAACCCATCCTGCCGTGACCGTGTCTATGCATCTTCTATGGGCGCGATGGCTGTTGATCTTTTGATTGCCGGCAAGACAAATCGTGTCGTAGCATATCGTTCCGGTAAATTCTGTGATTTTGATATCGAAGAAGCGCTGGCAATGACAAAAGACATTGATGAGCATCTTTACAGTTTGACGATGCGTTTGTCACGATAGACAATACATTTGATTTTATGATTGTTTACAGAGCTCTTTTCGGAGAAGCCTGTTTTCGTATAACAAATAGCACCCAAAAGGGTGCTATTTGTTTGGCGTTAGTTTAAATTTTACTCTTCTGAAGTTTCAGTAGTGTTTTCTTCAACAGTTTCCTCTGCGGCTTCGTCGTCGCTTTTCTCCGGCATGTTTATGGTAACATAATCTCTTTCGTCATTTGGTGTTTCCGGGAAGTCGTCAGAATCCTCAGAGTCTTCATCCTCTCCGTAAAGATCATTATCGAAATCATCGTCATCATAATCATCTACGTAGTCCTTCATCAGGATGTTTTTCAGAAAATACAAAGCGGCTCCGATGGTAGCAAGTGTTGCAACTACTCCCAGGAGAAATTTAAAAAACTTTTTCATAATCACATCGTCCTTTCTGTCCGCATGCTTAGTGTGGCATTTACGGAAATATATATACATATTTTACGGGAAAATAAAGAAAAAGTAAAGGGGTTTTTATACAAAAGTGTGAAAAGAAATAAAATAAATATATATATTTTGTGAAAAATAATTGTTGTAATATGAAAGAAGATGTTGTATTATAATAAATATATAGGGGATTTTGTGATGTGAATTATGCAATAAATACAAAATTTATCATCACAGAAAATTTCTAAATATATACAAATTGAATGGAGGATTCTGTTATGGCAGCAAAAGCAAATTATTCTAAAAAACCAGAAAATAAAAAAAAGGTTACAGAGAAAAAGGAAGTTGTGAAGATGGAGGCTAAACCGGTAGAGACAAAACAGGAAACTGCATCTGCAGAGACATCAGCAGCCAAGACAACAAAGGCAGAAGCAAAGAAAGAAACAAAATCAGGAGCAAAACGAGGACCAAAACCTGGTGCAAAACGTGGACCGAAACCAGGAGCAAAACGAGGACCAAAACCGGCATCGGAGCGCACGATCGAAATGACAGTGCAGTTTGGTGAAAAAGAAGTTACATACACAGATATGGTAAACCGCATTAAAGCAATGTGGAAAGAGCAGGGCAAACGTGAAGTATCCATGAAGAGCCTTGAATTGTATGTAAAACCGGAAGAATCCAAAGTGTATTATGTAATTAATTCACAGGATAAAAAACCGGTTATCGGAGAGATTGATTATTAATTTGCAATGCAGAGCAGCCCATCGCAGTCAGCGGTGGGCTGTTTTAGGATTCATTCTCTTTATTGATAAAATTTATTGATAGTGTTCTCTAAATGTGTTATACTATAGAAAAGTCGTACTGACATACGAAGGAAATCCTGAGTAGGAAGGCGGTATAGTTCGAAATATATATTCGTGGCACGAAGTGTTGACGGTCGGCTTTTGTCGATCTTTTTTTATTGCTTTAAGGAAATTTGCCAGCAAAGCGAAAAACACGGAAAGGAGAACTTGCATGGAGAAACGTGTTGCCGTGATCGGAATCGTAGTAGAAAAAGAAGAATCCGCAGAAACCGTGAATGCGATATTGCATGAATACCGCGACGTGATCGTCGGAAGAATGGGAATCCCTTACCGGGAACGTGGGCTGTCTGTGATCAGCGTGATTGTTGATGCACCCAATGCAACGATCAGTGCTATTTCAGGAAAACTTGGGATGACAGACGGAGTAACAAGCAAAGCAATTTATGCAACAAAATGAAGTGGAGGAAAACAAAAATATGTACAATCCAAAGTCGGGAAAAGCAACCGAATTTATCGATGACCGGGAGATATTAGATTCCCTGGAATATGCACAAAAAAACAAAAATAATAAAGAAGTAATAGATGCGATATTAGAAAAGGCATCTGCCATGAAAGGCATCAGCCACAGGGAGGCTGCTGTTTTATTAGAGTGTGAATTAGAAGAAGAAAACAAGAAAATAGAAAAATTGGCGAAAGAAATTAAGCAGCGTTTTTATGGTAATCGAATCGTAATGTTTGCTCCGTTGTATCTGTCAAATTACTGTGTCAATGGCTGCACCTATTGTCCATATCATCATTGCAATGAGCATATCCGCAGAAAAAAACTGACACAGGATGAAATCCGAGACGAAGTCATTGCTCTGCAGGATATGGGACACAAGAGACTTGCCATCGAGGCAGGAGAAGATCCGGTCAATAATCCGATCGAGTACATTTTGGAAAGTATTAAGACCATTTACAGCATCAAACATAAAAATGGTGCGATCCGCCGTGTCAATGTAAATATTGCTGCTACAACTGTAGAAAACTATCAGAAATTACACGATGCCGGCATTGGAACGTACATTTTGTTCCAGGAGACTTATAACAAAGAAAGTTATGAAAAACTGCATCCAACCGGACCAAAACACAACTACGATTATCATACCGAAGCAATGGACCGCGCGATGGAAGGCGGCATCGATGATGTCGGACTTGGGGTATTGTTTGGCTTGGAAATGTACCGCTATGAACTTGTCGGAATTATTATGCACGCGGAGCACCTGGAAGCGAAATTTGGAGTCGGACCGCATACGATCAGTGTACCGCGAATCTGCCCGGCAGATGATATTGATCCGGGAGAATTTACGAACGCAATTTCCGATGAAATATTTGAAAAAATTGTTGCGGTTATCCGTATTGCCGTGCCATACACGGGTATGATCGTGTCGACAAGAGAATCTCAGAAAACACGTGAAAAAGTGCTTGGACTCGGTATTTCACAGATCAGTGGCGGATCCCGCACAAGTGTCGGCGGATATGTCGAAGAAGAAAAAGAAGAGGACAATTCTGCACAGTTTGATGTCAGCGACCGCAGAACCCTGGATGAAGTTGTCAACTGGCTTCTCGAACTGGGATATATCCCGAGTTTCTGTACGGCATGCTACCGCGAAGGAAGAACCGGTGACCGCTTTATGAAACTGCTGAAATCCGGTCAGATCGTCAATTGCTGTCAGCCCAATGCACTGATGACATTAAAAGAGTATCTGGAAGATTATGCCAGCGATGACACCAAACAAAAAGGGGAAAAAGTCATTCAAAGAGAATTGGAAGTCATTACCAATCCTACGGTAAAAGAAAAGGCAAGAGAATATATCGAAAATATCCACGAAGGCCAGAGAGATTTCCGGTTTTAAAAGGAAGAGACAGCATAGAAAACTATGCTGTCTCTTTTATCATTGATTATTGAGCGAATTGTATACATTATTTACCGCTTCTATATAGCAGATAAAAGAAGGGTGGTTAGAATCATTTCCTCTTAAATAGTTATTTTTTATCTTTTTGTATTCTTCTCTTACTTTTATCCATTTTCCACGTGATTTAATTGTATTTACTTTCTTTTTTATGTTTTTAGCATTTGTTGATGCACACTCCCAAACATAACAATTAGTTAAAACATTTCCGTAGGTTTTGCGGATTAAACGATATATATGTCCATCCGAAGTTGATTTAACAATACAAATATCAATCGAAAAATTAGTTTGATTGTTTCCCTCAAAATATATTTTTTTCGTGGTTAAAACAGAAGTAGAATCGTCACAGTCGTTTAAATCATAGTCACGTAGTGCTTTGTTAAGTGAGTTCCTTGCGCAGTCTTTTATGCGGCGGCAATTCTTAATATTCTCGCATTTTACGATTTCAAGATTATAATCCAAATCAACGGGATTCGAATTATTTTGGAGAATAAGATTTTTGGCACCGCTCCCGACAAGATAAAATCGTGCACTAATATTGTAATCTTCTTTAAGATTGTGGCAAAATTGCTGCATTATTTTTCCGCAAAAATGACGCATATTGCTTATAAATTGTTTGTCTTCTACATACTCAAACATAAGTACCTCCTTTTAGCCCAATCCGTCCAAATAGATTTTAAAGAATCTAAATCATTATAGTATATACTGATTATGTGTAAAAGTCAAGCACTATTTGAAAAAGGAGACGAAAGAAATAATAAATGCATAGGGTCTAATAATTGGCGAAACGGGAGTTATCGTGAGATAACTCCCGTTTCTGTCAATATTAGACCATAAGTTTAGGCATTCAACGTCAAATGAACGGCAAATCCGCCGAATTCTCCTTTGATATAAACAAAAGTCATAAAACCGTCTTTGTCGTATTTCGCAGTCGACATATCAAATTCGATGCCGCGCAGACCAAGATGGTATACAGCACGTTCTACGGAATTACATCCGACAGCGATATGTCCGTGGGTTCCTGCTCCCGGCGCCTTCATTACTTCGATTTTTTTGCCGCAGAAATACGATACGTCGATATTTTTCTGAGGGAAACCAAACATGGTAGTGAAAGCATCTGCAGTATCCGCAGCTTCGGCATCATCCGCACAATTGATACCGATGTGTTTGACCTTAAAGCCAAGCATATGGTTGACAGCTTCACGTGTAAGAGCAGCGATATTGGTAAATTTATCGGCTGCAAGAAGCGAGGTGTCTACCATCCAGCTTCCACCGCATGCGATAATACGGTCAAAGTCAAGGTATTCATTCAGGTTGGAAGAATTGATACCGCCGGTTGGCATAAATTTCATCTCCGTGTAAGGAGCAGCCATTGCTTTGATCAATTTCAGTCCGCCAATTGCCTCCGCCGGAAATACTTTAACGACATCCAGGCCAAGAGTAGCAGCTTTCTGTACGTCGCTTGGTGTCGCACAGCCCGGCATTACCGGGATTTTTTTATTGATACAATATTTTACTAATTTTTCATCCATTCCGGGACTGACGATAAATTTGGCACCGGCAGCTACAGCGCGGTCTACCTGCTCGGTTGTGATCACGGTGCCGGCTCCGATCACCATATCCGGATATTCTTCTGACATGATTTTGATTGCTTCCTCAGCGCAATCGGTTCGAAATGTCACTTCCGCACAAGGAAGTCCGCCGGTACAAAGAGCTTTGCCAAGCGGTCTGGCATCCTCGGCATGCTTCAATGCAACTACGGGAACAATCCCGATCTTCGAAAGTGTAACTAATACATCGTTCATTGAAAAACCTCCTTTTCCCTCTAGTATAACCGATTTTGTAAACAGATGTCAATGGAGAAAAATTCGTTGCTATTTTCCCACCAAAAGAGTATACTAATAAAAGAGGTTGGTGGTAAAAATGTTTTCGGAAATTTATTATTCTAAAAAGACAGGAGAACCGGTGCAGGTCGTTGCAAAGTGCAGTATATTGCCGGATGAGATCCCGGGGATCTGTTTTCAGCAAATGAGTGGAGAATTTGCTTGCTATGTCTGGGATGTGGAACATTTCAAAGCAAATTATCAAAAAGAAAAAGTGCAGATAAAAGAAGAGACAGAGCCAAAGCCAAAGGAAGAAATTTCGGATCTGGTTCGTTTTCTCGATGCGGATACTTACCGCGAAAAAATGAAAATATTGGAAAGTATGAAAGACGACTTAAATGAGCATATTTTAAATAATATGGCAGTGAGTTTGGATCTTTCCCTGGAAGATGGTGTGGACGGATATTCCTTCCTGATGTCCGAACTTAAGATACGAAGCCGTTTTGAGGGCAAGCGAGGAGAGCGATTATGAATTACCGAATGCAGATACAATACGATGGTGCGCGGTACCGTGGCTGGCAGAGACAGGCGGCGGCCGGCGACACGATTCAGGGAAAACTGGAAGCGATACTTACCAGACGGTTTGGAAGAAATATTGAAATTGACGGTGCAAGCCGTACGGACGCCGGGGTTCACGCATTGGCACAGATTGCCAATTTTCACGTAGCAGACGATGAGGCGGTGGAGCCGGAGGAACTTCAAAAATATATCAATCAATATTTGCCGGAAGACATCGCCGTTACCGGTGTAGTGGCGGCGGGTGAGCGGTTTCACAGCCGGCTTAATGCGACGGGAAAAACCTACGAATATCATTTAATCCCATATGGTACATACGATGTCTTTGCGCGAAAATACGCGTGGCAGATGACGGAACCGCTTGACATCGAAGCCATGCGGGAAGCAGCGGGACATGTACTTGGAAGTCATGATTTCCGCAGTTTTTGTACCAAGGCAGCAAAGAAAAAATCGACCATCCGCACAATCCGGCTTTTGGAAATCTATGAGACAAAAAACGAAATTGTCATAGAGATTACCGGCAATGGATTTTTGTACAATATGGTGCGTATCCTTGTCGGAACTCTTGTGGAAGTCGGCATGGGATTGCGAAAAGCGGATGACATCCCGACGATTTTGGAGAAAAAAGAACGCCGGTATGCAGGCGAGACAGCGCCGGCATGCGGACTGTTTTTAAAACAAATTTACTATGAATAAAAGGAAGCGGTCGTATGAGAGAAATGGAATTTAAAATGGAGCGGGAAGGCCTTGTCAAACCGGGTGAAAAAATCCGGGTGACAGAAGGTGTACTGCCGAGTGCGTATTATTATACTATCATACCGGCGGTTGCCATGTCGGGAAATATCGCATTTTCCGACCGGCTGAAAAACCGCGAAGGTGTGGTGAAAGATGTAGTTGAAAATGAAAAAGGCTATTATGTGATAGCCGAATTTGATGAATAAATGGAGGAATAAACATGGAACGCAAAAATGCATGGAATGGATATGAAACAGAAGAATTGAAAAAAGTGGATGCGTTAAATCAGGAATACCGCACATTTTTGAATGAGGGAAAAACCGAGCGCGAATGCGTGAAACTGGCTGTGAAAATGGCAGAAGAGGCAGGATACCGCGACTTAAAAGAGGTTATTGCCAAAAAAGAGACGTTGAAGGCAGGAGACAAAGTGTACGCTGTCGGCATGAAAAAAATGATCTCTCTTTTCCAGATCGGAAAGAAACCGTTGGAAGAAGGAATGGCAATCCTTGGTGCGCACATTGACTCCCCACGTTTGGATATTAAACAGAATCCGTTGTACGAAGAGGGCGGTTTTGCTTATCTTGACACCCATTATTATGGTGGAATCAAAAAATATCAATGGGTGACACTGCCGCTTGCCATCCACGGTGTGATCGCGAAAAAAGACGGAACGGTTGTCGATGTCAAAATCGGAGAGGATAAAGAGGATCCGGTATTTTGTGTGACAGACCTTTTGATTCATCTTTCTGCGGACCGCATGGAAAAGAAAGCCAATAAAGTGATCGAGGGAGAAGAACTTGATCTGTTATTTGGAAGCAAGCCACTCAAAGGCAAAGAAAAAGAAGCGGTAAAAGAAAGTGTACTCGCACTTTTAAAAGAAAAATATGACATGGAAGAAGAAGACTTTTTGTCGGCAGAATTGGAAATCGTGCCGGCAGGAGAAGCGCGTGAAGCCGGTATTGACACCAGCATGATCATGGGTTACGGACAGGACGACCGTGTCTGTGCATTTACGTCTCTGAAAGCAATGCTCGAGGTTGAAGGCACGGAATATATGACATGTTGTCTCCTTGTAGATAAGGAAGAAATTGGAAGCGTCGGAGCGACCGGAATGCAGTCGAAAACATTTGAAAATACGGTGGCTGAGATTCTTGCCTGCATGGGTGAATATAGTGATCTCGCTGTCCGCCGCTGTCTTGCGAATTCGAAAATGCTCTCTTCGGATGTAAGTGCTGCCTTTGATCCGACATTTAAGTCTGCTTACGAGCCGAAAAATGCTGCTTATTTTGGAAAAGGAATGGTATTTAACAAATTTACCGGTTCTCGCGGAAAATCCGGAAGCAATGATGCGAATGCCGAATATATCGCAGGCATCCGCCGTATCCTGGATGAGAGAAATGTCGCATACCAGACGGCAGAACTTGGAAAAGTAGATGTCGGTGGAGGCGGAACAATTGCTTATATTATGGCACTTTATGGCATGGAAGTGATTGACTGCGGTGTCGCCGTTCTCAATATGCACGCTCCTTGGGAGATCGTCAGCAAGGCAGATGTCTATGAGACGAAAAAAGGTTATATTGTATTTTTGGAAGATGCATTTTCAGTAAAATAAGATCTGTTGAAAATAGTCTTGCTTCGAGGCATGGATCATCGCGGTCCGTGTCTCGATTTTTTTGTCCGAAAAACGATATCTTGACAATAGCCGGCTTCCCTCGTATGATAGGCTTACAATCATAAAAGAAGGGGAAATGCACATGATGATTCAAAGGGATAGTCTGACGGAAAACATGATATTACAGGGACGCTATGAAGTAAGAAAAGCCATACATACGACACAAGTAGAACGGGATTATGAAGTATACGACCGAGAGGAAAAGAAAGAATACCGGGTAAAGGAATTTTATCCGTCAAATTACTGCAGCAGGGGAGCAGACGGGCAAACAGTCATCGTGCGTGGAGCACGAAACCAATCTGTCTTTGAGCAGTCAAAGGAATGGTTTGCGCAGGCCTACCGACAGATTGCCGCCGGTAAGAAAACAAAGGGGTTCCCGGAAGCAGTGCGCCTGTTTTCGGAAAATAATACGATTTATGTCGTTTTAGAAAAATCAGATGGCGGGAGGCTTTCTGAGCAGATCCGGCATGCCGGCGGAAAACTGTCTTATGCCGAAAGTGTGCCCATCCTGCGCGCAATTGTGGAAACCTTACTGCAAATGCAGCCACCGAAGGGGTATTTGCCTCAAATTTCCAAAGAAAGCATATTGCTCTTAAAAAAGCAGAATAAAACAGAGGTCATATTTACGGACATTGTACAGAAAGAAGATGTTATCTATTCTGTGGGGAGTCTCTGGGCTGAGATGCTGACAGGATTATGCCCTCAGACATCATCCCTGCGTGCCCCGTCAGAACTGGGGGTGGAACTGCCGGCTGAAGCAGAGCAGGTGATATTGCGATGTTTGGAAAAGAATACAGAAAACAGGGTGTCTTTGGAGGAGCTTCTTTCGATTCTCCCGCGAGGAAGAAAGGAGAGGATCGTACTTACGAAAAAACAAGTTTTATTAGCTGTCACTGCGCTGATTTTTGCAATAGCAGCATGGAAAAGTCTGCTTCCGAAAGAGAAAGAAGTTTTGGTCGCGGAAAAGCAACCCTTTTTAACAGAAACGGCAGATGTGGAAAGGATTGTGTCATCACCTGCCATATCACCGGGAGCGATTCGGGTGAGTGCGGCAAGTGCGCCGGCGATAACGGAGGCGGCTGTAAGCAAGGTGGTTTTAGAAGCGGTTCCGACAAATACGCCGGAGCAAACACCCGGGAAGACGGAAAAGACAAAACAGAAACGAAATAAGAAGAACAAAAAGAAGAGTGGGGAAGAAAGGCAAAATAAGGTGGAGCAATCCGTTGTGGCACCGAGTAAACCACATAAGCAGAAGTCTGATTTGTTTGATTTTTGGTAAAATAGGGAAAAATTATAACATAGACATTATAAAGATATAACGAAAAAGTTATTGAGAAAGTAAAAATAATACCTATACTTTATGATAAAAATGTGTTACTCTAGAAACGGAGAAAGGAGGTTGCTAGATGCAACACAAAAAACTTATGGGGATTGTAGCTTTGCTGATGTGTCTTACGTTAGTGGCGCCGACAGTGACGATTGAGGCAGCGACAACAATCTACAACAACCAGACTGGTACGCAGGATGGGTACAATTATGAATTGTGGAAAGATTATGGGACCACAAGCATGACCCTGAATGGAGGAGGAACCTTCAGCTGCCAGTGGAGCAACATTGGGAATGCGTTATTCCGTAAAGGAAAGAAATTCGACGCGACCAAGACGTATTCGCAGCTTGGCAATATCACGATTGACTACGGCTGCAACTACCAGCCAAACGGAAACTCTTACCTCTGTGTATATGGCTGGTCAAAGAGTCCGCTTGTGGAATTCTACATCGTAGACAGCTGGGGAACCTGGCGTCCACCGGGAGGAACTTCCAAAGGACAGATTTACGTAGATGGCGGAACGTATGATGTGTACGAGACAACTCGTGTAAATCAGCCATCCATCGAAGGAAACACGACCTTCAAACAGTATTGGAGTGTACGTACAAGCAAACGTACGAGCGGAACGATTTCCGTGACAGAACATTTTAAAGCTTGGGCGAACAAAGGCATGAGCCTCGGAAAGATCTATGAAGCGGCTTTGAATATCGAAGGATACCAGAGCAGTGGAAGTGCCAATGTGTATAAGAATAATATGACCATTGGCGGAAGTTCCAGCGGATCGAGCAGTTCCGGGAACTCCGGCTCAGGCAGTTCGGGAAGCACAAGTTCAAGCACGAATAAGAAAGAGTGCGAAAGCATGACACTTGGGGGCAGTTATGCCGGAAAGATCAATTCTCCGTTCAGCGGAGTAGCTCTTTATGCAAATGGGGATAATTGCAAATTTACCCAGTATTTTGCTAATGGCACACACAGTTTCTCTCTTCGTGGCTGTTCGAACAACGATAAAATGGCAAAAGTAGATTTGTACATCGGCGGTACAAAGAAAGGTACTTTTTACTATGGCGGAAGTTATCCTGCCGTATACACGATCAATAATGTAAGTCATGGAACAGGAAACCAGGAGATTAAACTGGTATGCTCCGATGACAATGGTACATGGGATGCTTATGTAGACTATCTTACATGGCAATAAAGGGAATCAATGGGTGCCCTGTTATCGGGCATTCGGAATAGAATAAACGACTCTGCCTGCGGCAAATAATCTACCGGCTGCGGGCAGAGTTTTTTGTATTGCTGTTTTCATATCCGAAAGCACCTGAACATAGCTTTTCCAGTAGACAAAGTGTGTGAAAAATGTTATAATTTTTAAATATATGAAACATGCAATGATCAGAAGGAGGAAATAACGTTGAATAAAGAACTCGTTATTGTGCTTGATTTTGGCGGCCAGTACAATCAGCTGATTGCCAGACGTGTCCGAGAGTGTCATGTATACTGCGAAGTGCATCCGTACACCCTTGGAATCGATAAGATCAAGGAAATGAACCCGAAAGGGATTATATTTACCGGTGGACCAAATAGTGTATATGCGGAAGAATCCCCACGTTATCAGAAAGAAATTTTTGAGCTTGGTATCCCGATTCTCGGAATCTGCTATGGTTCCCAGTTGATGGCCTATACGCTCGGTGGAACAGTGGAGACAGCACCTGTTAGCGAATACGGAAAAACAGAAGTCAAAGTGGACAAGTCGTCTCTTTTGTTTGGCGATGTCGAAGAAAAGACAATCTGCTGGATGAGCCACACCGATTATATCGCAAAGGCACCGGAAGGCTTTACTATCAGTGCGACGACGCCTGTCTGCCCGGTAGCAGCGATGGAAATGCCTGAGAAAAAACTTTATGCAACGCAATTTCATCCCGAAGTTCTTCATACTCAGGAAGGTGTGAAGATGCTTTCCAATTTTGTATACAAAGTCTGCGGCTGCAGCGGTGACTGGAAAATGTCTTCTTTCGTAGAAGATACCATCCGTTCCATCCGTGAAAAGGTCGGTGACGGCAAAGTGCTCTGTGCCCTTTCCGGTGGTGTCGACTCTTCCGTGGCAGCAGTCCTTCTTTCAAAGGCAATCGGCAAACAGCTGACTTGTGTCTTTGTTGATCAGGGACTTCTGCGCAAAAATGAAGGTGACGAAGTCGAAGCTGTATTCGGCCCGGACGGCCCATACGACCTGAACTTTATCCGCGTCAACTGCCAGGAACGTTTCTATGAAAAACTTGCCGGTGTCAGTGAACCGGAAGCAAAACGTAAAATCATCGGCGAAGAATTTATCCGAGTTTTCGAAGAGGAAGCAAAGAAAATCGGGGCTGTCGATTTCTTGGTACAGGGAACGATTTACCCGGACGTGATCGAATCCGGTCTCGGTAAATCCGCAGTCATCAAGTCCCACCACAATGTCGGTGGTCTCCCGGACTGCGTTGATTTCAAAGAAATCATCGAACCTCTCCGTCTCCTTTTCAAGGACGAAGTTCGTAAAGCCGGCCGCGAACTCGGCATCCCGGAATATCTGGTAAGCCGCCAGCCATTCCCGGGTCCGGGCCTTGGAATCCGTATCGTCGGCGAAGTAACGGCAGAAAAAGTCCGCATCGTTCAAGACGCCGACTACATCTACCGCGACGAGATCGCCAAAGCCGGCATCGAAGGCCTCGGTCAGTACTTCGCAGCCCTCACCAACATGCGCAGCGTCGGTGTCATGGGTGACGAACGTACCTATGACTACGCCGTAGCTCTCCGCGCCGTGAACACAACCGACTTCATGACCGCCGAGTGCTCCGAAATCCCATTCGAGGTACTCCAAAAGGTAATGAACCGAATCATAAACGAGGTGAAAGGGGTCAACCGCGTAATGTACGATCTGACCAGCAAGCCACCCGGAACGATAGAGTTTGAATAATACAAACGGGTTGAAAAAGCAAGTATTTATGCGGGTTTCAAACAAAAATGTTTAAGCCTTGGCAACGATTTGGCAACATTTCATGTTCATTCTATGAATAAACCTGAATTATACATGATAATTCATTTCAATGCGGTCAATGCCGCATAGTTACTTGCACTTTTGATACTTTTTGCTTTCACTTAATAGGTGAAAAAATTTCATAGAAAAAGAACTTCAAGTTTGTTAAAATTTAGGTGTCGAAGCCAAATCAAAACAAAGGAGAAGTTCTCAATGACTATTTTAAATGACACCGTCTTAGAAAGCAACAAGTATCTGAAATTAAATTTTGATGGAGGCGATTTATCCTTCGACGCAGGAATCCTTTTGATTAAGGAATTCGTCTGCAAACTTGGTTTTGTGAACATCCTGAAAAAAGAGTTCAAAACCAATGACCTTGCATCTTTTCGGTTTCATAAAGATGATGAAAATCTGAGGCAGGTAATCTACCAGATTCTCGGAGCATACTTTGAAGATGACTGTGCGGATGAACTTACCAATGATCCAATCCTGACAGCAGTCCTGACCAAGAAATCACTCGCTTCACAACCGACTCTTTCACGATTTTTCAACCGTTTGGATGATACAACGCTGAATCAGTTTTATGACCTGATGCGACGTTTCAGGAAAGTAGTGTATTCTATAAAGAAACCCGAAATGATTCTGCTGGATTTGGATTCTACGCTCCTGAATACCTATGGTCATCAGGAAGGCGAAGGCTTTAACTTCCATTATCAGGATCACGGATATCACCCACTGGTCTGTTATGACGGAATTACAGGAGATCTTCTGAAAATCCAACTCCGAAACGGAACAGATTATTCTTCTACAGGTGTAATGGATTTCCTGCAGCCGTTACTGGATGAATTCAGCAATGATTATCCCGACATTCTCTTGTTGCTGCGGGGGGACAGTGGATTTACCAAGCCGGAACTATACCATCAATGTGAAACAAATGGCGTATCCTATGCCATTGGCTTAAAAGAGAATGGCAATCTTCGTAAACTGGCATCTCACATAGATGAGCTGCTCACGAAAATAACAAAAGGTGACATGGTTTCCTATGCGGTCTGTTACGGTGAATTTCAGTATCAGGCAGGCTCTTGGGCATACCCTCGTCGTGTTGTATGCAAGGTTGAGAAACCTGCGGAACAACTTATCCATATGTACACCTTTATTGTGACAAATATGGATTCTGAACCCGAAAAAGTAATTCGGTTTTATTGCAAGCGTGGAATCATGGAAAACTATATCAAAGAAAGCAAGAATGGCTTTGATTTTGCTGCTGTAAGCCGTTCTTCAAAGATTGTAAATGCAAACCGTCTCCAGATTTATGCACTGGCATACAACATATTTAATTGGTTTAAACGTCTGGCTTTATCTGTATCTATGAGAAAACAGCAGATTGATACCATACGCTTAAAACTGCTGAAAATAGCCGCCAAGGTGGTATATTCAGCAAGATATATAACATTCAAACTTTGTGGCAGTTGCCCTTATAAAAATGAATTCTATGAAACATTGGAAAACATCCGGAACTTACAGCCAAAGCTGGAATAACAATAACTACGAACCTTGACAGCAGAACATGTAACCTAGGATGACCACGGGGATTTTTTACCCTTTTTAAGGTCAAAATGGATTGCATGACTTGCTTAGCGGTTCAAAAAACGAAATAGGAATTACTTGATGAGGATTACGTCCTCATGAATAATTCGGGCTTAGTTATAAAAAAGTATAACGAGGTGATGATAATGCGAAAAGAAGGCGCAAAACCGAAACTGTTAAGATATATGAAGGCGCATGCGGGAGAATGGGTTCCCAGAAGTGTGTTAAATGAAATTGCAGAAGGTGTCGGCTCTTGGGAAAGAGCATTGCGTACCGTAAGGGATGATGGCTATATCTTAGAATATGATAAATCGACAAATTGTTATCGTTTTCCGTTTGCTGAACCAAAGAATGAACCCAAGGATAGTCGTTATATTAGTAAAAAGTTACGTGCTATGGTTCTTATTCGCGATAACAGCACATGTAAAATGTGTGGAAAGAGTGTGCAGAAAGACGGTATAAAAGTTCATATTGACCATATAACGCCACTGGAGTGGGGTGGAAAAACAGAAATGGATAATTTACAGGTGTTGTGTAGCGAGTGCAATGAAGGAAAGAAAAATTATGTGGAGAATGAATCTCCGGAATTGATGTGTGAAATAAGTCAGGCAAGAAGCACAGAAGAAAGGTTGCGTCTATACTTTGAATATTATAAAAACACGATAGTCGATGTTGATAAATTAGCAGTGATTGGTAAAACGAGGGAATGGACGAGACAGTTGAGATATATTCGTAAGGATTATGATATGGATATTCAGTATATTCCGAGAAATAAGAAGAAGCAAATAAATAAAGATGGCTATATATATCATGATCCGTCAAGGAAAACAAAAAAGAAAAGTTAGTATATTAGAATAAAGCAAGTTGTAATTGGACATATGGTTTGTTGAAAAGTATGCGTTCTCATAATTTTTTTGATTTCTCTTGAAATAGTAGATGCTATGTGATAATATAAGAGAAAATGTGTTCGATTGCGCTTGGTGGAGGAAAAATGAAGATCAGTATAAAAAGTTATGGAAGTTGTTGATTGACAAAGATATGAAAAAGAAGGATTTGGCAGAGCAGGCAGATATCGGTTCGGCTTCGATTGCTAAATTAGGTAGGAATGAAAATGTAAATACAGACATTTTATTGAAGATTTGTGTTGCTCTGCAGTGTGATGTTTCCGATATTATGGAAGTGGTAAAGGATAACGATGTCTGAATGTTGAGGTGACATTATGGATCGTCTGACAAAAGAACAACGTCACAAGAATATGAAAAATATCAAAAATAAAGATACCACCATAGAAGTGACATTGAGAAAGGCTTTATGGGAAAAAGGCTTTCGCTATAGAAAGAATGATAAGAAATTACCGGGAAAGCCGGATATTGTACTTTCTAAGTACAAGATAGCCATTTTTTGTGATAGTGAATTTTTTCATGGAAAGGATTGGGAAATTTTAAAACCACAACTGGAACGTGGAAAAAATGCTGAATTTTGGATAGAAAAAATATCAAAAAATCAGAAAAGAGATGAAGAAGTTAATAAGCAACTTCAGTTTCTGGGCTGGACAGTGATACGATTTTGGGGAAAAGATATTATTAAGAGAACAGATGAATGTATCCGTGTTGTGGAAGAAACAATATTTGATATAATGTTGGATACGGAAGATTATGGAGAATAAAGGAGACACCGGAATGTATAAGTCAATAGATTTGTTTGCGGGTATAGGTGGAATTAGAAAAGGTTTTGACAAGGCTTTTGAAAACGATATTGAGACTATTTTCGTAAGCGAATGGGATGAATATGCCCAAAAAACATATAGGTTAAATTATCACGATAATTTTGACATTGCAGGAGATATAACAAAAATTGATGAAGCAGATATACCGGAGTTTGATATATGTTTAGCTGGATTTCCATGCCAGGCTTTCTCTTTGGCAGGGAAACGTATGGGCTTTGATGACGATTATAAAGGAATGTGCAGAGGAACATTGTTTCAAGATGTGGTGCGTATCTGTGAATATCACAAGCCCAAAGTGATTTTTTGTGAAAATGTAAAAGGTTTGACTATCCACGATAGAGGACGTACATTTAAAGTGATAAAAAGAGCATTTGAGCAAATTGGATACACAGTTTATGATAAAGTTCTGAATAGCAAAGACTTTGGTGTTCCACAGAATAGAGAAAGAATTTATATTGTGGCATTTCGTAATGACATTGATAGCAGTTCCTTTACTTTCCCAGAGGGAGATAATCCGAATACATGCATAAGAGATATTATGGAAGAAAAGGAAGTAAGTGTAAAATACTATTTATCAACAGTATACATTGAAACATTAAAGAGGCATAAAGAGCGTCATCAGGCAAAGGGAAATGGTTTTGGATACGAAATCAGGGATTTAGATGGTCAGGCTGGTGCGATTGTTTGCGGAGGCATGGGAAGAGAACGAAATTTGATTGTGGACAAACGATTGACAAATTTTGTTCCCGTAACACATATAAAGGGAGAAGTAAATAGAGAGGGAATTCGAAAAATGACACCAAGAGAATGGGCAAGACTTCAAGGTTTCCCTGATGATTTTAAATTAGAATTGGCAGATACACATTTGTATAAGCAATTCGGAAATAGCGTAACCGTTAATGTAATAGAGGCAATTGCAAAAGAGATAAGGAAGGTGTTGGAGAATGGCAGATAAAAATGATGTTAGAATGTCAGGAAATAAAGGGGAATGGTCGGAATTATATGCTTTCTTAAAATTGTTGAGTCAGGGAAGAGTGTATGCTGCTAATGAGAAAGTGGAGAAAATTGACAATGTATATTACCCTATATTAAAAATAATGAGAGAGGAACAAACTGGGACAACAATTGATTATTGCATTGAAGATGATAAAGTAGTCATTGAGTGTCAATCGCAAAGAATTATGACTATTGACAGAAGTACAATGGATAATCAGGCAAATAATCTCTTAAAGGAAATTGCAACACATAGTGGTAGTTTTGAATTAGAAGAAGTGGCAGAATTTGTGAATGGTATCAAAGTAACCAAAATAAAGGCACCATCTTCTGATACAACTGATATATCCATGCAAATTGAAGATATTCATACAAATTATATACGCAATGTAGGGTTTTCAATAAAATCAGAGATTGGAAATGCACCTACTCTTTTAAATGCAGGAAAGACAACTAATTTTATATATAAAGTTAAAGGTATAACTCCTGCACAGGCGGAGGAAATTAATGCAATTGATACGCGAAATAAAATAATTGATAAGATGGCTGCCATTCGTGATTATAGTGGTAAAATTTCATATTACGATATGAGTCACGGCGGTTTCAAAAGAAATCTGATTATGGTAGACAGCAGTATGCCTCAGATTATTGGAGCGATGTTATTATACTATTATACTGAAGATGAAAAAGAATGTAAGAGGCTCGTCGAAATAGCAGGAGAACGTGATCCTTTGGGCTATGGTGATGCTATGATGTATGAATATAAATTTAAAAAATTTCTTTGCTCTTGTGCATTGGGAATGAAACCAGCCCAAAAATGGGATGGATTGGATGAGGCTAATGGTGGATATATCATTGTAAAGGCAGACGGAGAGATATTAGCATATCATATTTATAACAGAAATTTCTTCGAGCAGTATTTGTTGGATAATACTATGTTGGAGAGAGCGTCGACAAGCAGACATGAATATATGAGTCTGTATGAAGAAGATGGTGAAATGTATATAAAATTGAACTTGCAGGTAAGGTTTAGGAAATAGAGAGTATTCTCGCTGTTTTAGGCAAAGAGATACACTTATAAAGTTGCTGGAATTTTCATTTCTGAAATTCATGTTTAGTTGACACAGAAATGTTTGATGAAGAAGTTATGAAAATAATATTTTGTTGAAGGTAGGTAAGGTGAATGAAAATCTCAAAATTTGTAGAACAATTTAGTAATCATCCGGTTTTATTTATAGGCACAGGACTTAGTATGAGATATTTGAAAAATTCATATAGTTGGGAACAGTTATTAAAGAAAATTTGTTATGATTTAAAAGGAAATGACGAATTTTTTTATGATCTAAAAGAAATGTATTATATGGATGGGAATTATAGATATGATAAGATGGCAACAGATATTGAAAGAGAGTTTGATGCAGAATTAAAGAAAGACCGAAATGGGAAATTTAAACATGTTAATGATGTATTTTATAATAATATGTCAAAGGGAATTGTTGTTAGTAGATTTAAAATATACATATCTGAAATCTTTTCAGAATTGAAATACCGTGATAATAGTGAAATTGTAGAATTGAAGAAGGCGAGAAAAAACATAAGTTCAATAATCACTACAAATTACGATAAGATGATAGAAGATATATTTGGATTTTCACCATTGATTGGTAATGATATTTTATTGAGTAATCCGTATGGTTCAGTCTATAAAATTCATGGATGCGTAAGCCAACCAGATAAAATAATAATTACAGAAAGTGATTATAGTAAATTTAATGAAAAATACGAATTGATAAGGGCACAGTTATTGTCTTTATTTATTCATAATCCAATTGTTTTTATTGGTTACAGCATAGGGGATAGTAATATAAAAGATATATTAAAGACTATTTTTACATATGTAGAACCTAATTCGCCAGAAGCTGAAAAAATTCGTTCACATTTTTTGCTTGTTGAGTATGAAGAAAATTCGGATAATTTGGAAGTAACAGAGCATGATATAGATGTTGAGGGTTTTTCGACAATTAGAATAAATAAAATTAAAACGGATAATTATGCGGAGATATATTCGAGTATTGCTAAATTGCAGTTGCCTGTTTCTGCGATGGATATAAGAAAGGTTCAAACAGTTGTTAAAGAGATATATTCCGGTGGAAGTATTAAAGTTAGTATTACAAATGACTTGGATGAATTAGAAAATGGTGATAAGGTATTGGCAATTGGTTCTCGGAAGTCAATAACTTATTCATATCAAACTGCACCAGAAATGATGAAAAATTATTTTACGATTATTGAAGAGGAAAATAATCAAGTTTTGGAATTGGTTGATAAGGTTATGATACAATCGCAACAGTTTTTTCCGATATATGCATTTGCAAAGATTGATCCGAGCATTAAAAGAATAGAAAAACTAAAAAAACAGCAGAATGGCAAATTGGAAGCTCTAAAACGACAAATTGAGCAAAAATTTGATGTAAAAGAAACAACACTTGAAGATATACTGAACAATGAAAGCTATGCGATGACTTATAAAAATCAAATCGTTGCATATGCATTGTTGAAAGGTAATATTATGCCGGAAGATATAGAAGAGTATTTAAAAACATTGAGTGGTGAAATTGGTAATTCGACGGATTATAGAAGATTGTTGTGTGCATATGATTATGTAAAGTATTCGTGAGACTAAAATTATTGGATATTTCGAGAATAAAAAAACGAAGGAGAAATTAAGAAAGAATGTTAAAAGAATTTTTGAAAAAATATGGATACAGGATCTATATAAGTATAGATATAGGTGCTTTGTTTATGGGTGTATTTATGACATTTATCGGCGCATATAGTCCTATATGTGGTGCTACACAGAATGATACTAGGATGACAATAGGAGCAGTTTGTATAGCGGTATGGTTCATTATGTTCCCTACGATTAGTAGAGATGGAAAAGATAAGATTCTGACTGTTGTGGAAGTACATTCATTAATAGTTGCTGCGATGTTAGTGCTTTTTGTTTTTGAGACAAAATATTTTCTGGGAAACATGGAACGTGGAAAATGGTATTTCGATGTGTTGTTCTGTTTGGGTGGAATAGTAGTATTAGCTTATTTTTTGTATGTGTTAATAGGATTTATGAAAACATTTTTTACATTGGTAGTTAAAGCTAAAGAATTTATTTTTCCTAAATTACAGAAGGAAGTGTCAGGTGTAATAAATGTTATTGAAGCTATTACTGCTGGAGTTTTATCAATTACTGCATTTGGTGCAAGTATTTTTGGAATAGTAACATTAATTAGACAATTTGTAGACATATTCTGAAAAGTAGTGACAACAAAACGACAATACAATCCTCAAAAAATCCACATAATATACTGTATGTGGAAGAGAATACCTCAATGCGAGTATTGTAAAGATGGATAACATGATAAACGTCTATGGAGATCAAGTAGTGGATTTCAGGTTGTTGAAATAGAAAGTTTGTTATGTACACATAATTTGCATAAAGTGAATTATATTGTTGAATATATGATAAAATTTATCTTGCTAATTCATGTTGGCATGATTCACTGTGGTGACTAAAGATTATCTTGTTAAATTGTTGAAATAAAGGTATAATGAGGTGGCAACAATTTGGCAACAGAAAATCAGTAAGCCAAAATAATATGTGTAATTGAGATAAAATATCAGCAGAAAAGATATAAAACTTAAACTAAAATCCTGAATCCGTGAGCCTAACCTCAGATCATATTTAGATATAATTATACGGCTTAAATGGAAGTGGCATCTCGGTTTTCTACATAATGTTCCCCCGTTCCCTGTAA
>ERZ827440.296-NODE-296-length-74392-cov-4.379475_pt1 | contig 74392 bp, 65 predicted proteins | sample MGYA00519774_ERZ827440 | MGnify/ENA primary metagenome ERZ827440 (study PRJEB31778, sample SAMEA3449302) | human gut metagenome | biome: human gut; feature: human-associated habitat; material: faeces | place: United Kingdom | collected 2010/2012 ... | reverse complement strand
TTTATTTGGAAACGAAGATGCAATGATAAGAATTGATATGTCTGAATATATGGAAGCACATTCCGTATCAAAACTTATAGGATCTCCTCCTGGATATGTAGGATTTGAGGAAGGTGGCCAACTAACCGAAAAAATTAGAAGAAAACCTTATGCTGTAATTCTATTTGATGAAATTGAAAAAGCACACCCAGATGTAATGAATATGCTTCTTCAAATACTTGATGATGGTAGGCTTACAGACTCTAATGGTAGAACAGTAAACTTTAAAAACACTGTAATTATAATGACATCTAATATTGGTGCAAGAATTATTACAGATAAAAAGACATTAGGATTTTCAAATGAAACAAAAAATGATGGTGAGAATAAAAACGAACAAAAAGAATATGAAAATATCAAAAAAGAAGTAATGGCAGAATTAAAACGTGAGTTTAGGCCAGAATTTATAAATCGTATAGATGAGATAATTGTATTCCATAAATTAAATGATGAAGAGATTTCTAAGATTATAGAGTTAATGCTAAATGAAGTGAAAAATAGAATGAAAGCTCAAAAATATGAGATTGAATTTTCGCCTAAAGTTAAAGAGTTAATTGCAAAAAAAGGTATTGACAAAGCCTTTGGAGCAAGGCCACTTAAGAGAACTATTCAAAATTTAGTTGAAGATAAGATTGCTGAGGCCATTTTAGATGGTGTTGTTAAGAAAGGTAAAGAGGCAAAACTTGATTGCGAGGGAGATGAAGTTGTGATAAAATGACCCAATTGGACCGGTTCTTTTTGTGCCAGTGACCCATTTGGACCGGTTCTTTTTGGGTTGAAGTTTATTGAATAATTTAAATAATAAAAATAATCCCAAAAAGAACCGGTCCAAATGGGTCAAACTGGCTCAACATGCACAATAGTTTTATAAACATTATCAAGTTTACTAACACTCATTTCAACACTATCAGCAAGAGAATGGCTATCAAAAGTAGACATATTACCATCAACACAAATTACAATAACGATTACATACTTATACCCAACTGGAGAAGAGCTAATACTTTGAACTTTTTTGATATCTTGATAGGAATTTACAATATCTAAAATTAAATCCTTGGTTTTGGTATCAACGGAAATATCCATTAAAACATTATAGCTTTCAATAAAGAAGGTAAAACCAGTAAATCCAATCCAAATGGAAATTCCTATACCTGTTAAACTATCGAACCAATAAATTCCTTTTAAGGTAAGCAAAACAGAAATAAGAGTAAATGTTGTTACAATACAGTCATTTCTATGGTCATTCATATTAGCTTTAAGTAGAATATTGTCATATTTTTTGACAACTGTTTTGGTGTATAAATACAAGAAAAGTTTTACAACTATAGTAATAAAGCAAGTTATAACAAGAAGCCAAGAAAATTTTAATTCACTTCCAAATATAAGAGTTTTTATTGAGTCATATAATAGTTTAAAACTAACTATAATCATTGATATTCCAATAAACATAGAAAATATGTATTCAGCTTTTCCGTGACCGAAATTATGATCATCATCTTTAGGAGCACTTGAAATTTTATTTCCAATAAAAGTCATAAGTGATGCAAAAATATCGCCTGCAGAGTTTATACTATCTGCAATCATAGCTTGACTCTTAGTCCAAAAACCGATTGTACCTTTTATAATTAATAAAAATATATTACCTAAAATACCTAAAATTCCCACTTTTTTAGTTTGGGAGAAACGATTATCATCCATTTTTTATCCGTCCTTTTTATATAAAATTTATGAAAATATAACCTCAAGTATATCATATTTTAAGAAAAATGTTAAGAAAAAATATAAAAATTACAAAAATATTACTTGAATATTACAAAAATATTACAAAAAGGTTGCAATTTCTTTACAAAGGTGATATAATATATGTGTACAAAGGAAATTTTGTGAGGTGATTAAGATGAAAGGTATTGGAATTTTAATATATATTTTAATATTTATAATAGTAGGATTAATAGGATATGCAATTGTGCAAATAAAAACATTTGGAATGAATGTAAAAGATTTTTGGAGCTTTATAGAAGCAAACCAAACTTTAGATAGATTATACGCTTTTTCAAAAAAATATGAAAAATTAAGTGTACAAGAACAATTAATATACTTAAAAGAAGCAGAAGAAATATTTAATGCTTTTGACAAAGTGCCTAATGCATTATGGGAAGATGAATATGAAAAATATAACACAGTACTAGAAAAGTACAAAGATATCAAAATGCTAAGATGGGCAAATAATTAATTTAGCTTAACATAATAATTCCTAAATATATAGATGATGGCTAGGTCATAAGACTTAGCTATTTTTTTGTGAAATTTTCATTGACAAAAATAAACATTTGTTCTATAATATTTGAAGGATAAATAGTAAAATTTATAAATAGATAAAAGAGATAGGAGCAAATAAATTGAAAAAAATAGGATTTACAATAGGCAAATATGCACCATATCATATAGGTCATAAATTTTTAATAGAAACAGCAGTAAAAAATATGGATGAATTTTATGTTGTAGTTTATGATACACCAGAGTTAAATATAAAAATGGAAGATAAAATTAAATGGATACAAAGAGATTTTCCAAAGGTGAAAATTTTGAAAGCTTACAATAGTCCTAAGAAATATGGTTTGGATGGAGAAAGTGTAAAAATTCAGATGGAGTATTTATGTAAAATAATCGAGGGTATTCCGGTTACACATTTTTATAGTAGCGAGGATTATGGAAAATGTGTTGCAGAATATCTGGGAATTCAAAATGTTGTGGTGGATAAGGAAAGAAAGATTTTTAATGTGAGGGCAAGTGATATAAGAAATGATGTAGAGAAGTTTAAGATGTATTTGAATGATGAGGTTTATAGAGATTTGAAGTAAAAAAATTGTTAAAAAACTAAAAGCGAAAGTAAATAGAGGCTATATAAAAAAGCCTCTATTTTACCTATAATTCAATCCTAGGTGCATACTCCTCAAGCCACATATCAACTTGACACAAATAAGCCATAAGTTGAGGGCCAGTCATCAACTGACCAAACCAAGGGCGAGAAAAAGCTTTACCATCAGTATTCAAAATATCCAAAATAAAATCACGATTAAGCAAATAATTAATAGGTCTAGAGCTATCTTTCATAATATTAGTTAGCATTTCCTTAACAACCGCTAAATAAGTAGGGTTAAAAGTCTTAGGATAAGGAGATTTTTTTCTATCTACGATTTCATCAGGTAAAACACCTTTCATAATATGTCTTAAAAGCCCTTTTTCTCTGCCTTTGTAAGCTTTCATTTTCCAAGGCACATTATACATATACTGAGCTAATCTGTAATCACAAAAAGGAACACGAACTTCAAAGCCATTTGCCATACTCATTCTATCTGCACGTTCTAAAAGAGTTTGCATAAACCACGTGATTGTAAGATAAGAAATTTTACGTTTTTCAGCGGTATCGAATGAATCTGTATCTAAAATTTCAACATTAGATAAACTTTGATTATATCTAAAATCTATATAATCTTTCAAATTTATTTTAGAAGAAATAGAAGGATTCAAAAGTTTAGTTCGCTCTTGTATTGCAATAGACCAAGGAAAAGTACCAGAATTTAAGCTATCTTCACGGAAGAACCAAGGATATCCGCCAAATATTTCATCTGCACATTCGCCCATTAAGGTAACGGTTTTTTCTTTTTTTACTTCCTTGCAAAATAGATATAGGGAAGAATCTACATCTGCCATACCAGGCATATCACGAGCAATCATTGCTTCTTTTAAACTTGATGCAAGCTCTGGGGTATCTAGCATTACAGTATGATGTTTTGAGTAAGTAGCTTTATTCATTAAGTCTATATAATAATTGTCCGAATTGGGCTGAAAATCGGATTTAACGAAGTTTTTATCATTATCCACATAATCTACCGAATAAGTGTCTAATGGTGCCATATCTTGTTCTTGCATATAATCAGAGGTAAATTTGGTAATTATACTTGAGTCTAAACCTCCTGATAAAAATGTGCAAATTGGCATATCTGAAACTAGTTGTCTTGAAATGGCATCTTTTAATAAAGAATCTAAATGGTTACAGGTTTCATCAAAATCCTCTAAGTGATGCTTAGATTCTAGTTTCCAATATTGTTCAATATGAAGTCCAGACTTATTATATACTGCAAAATGAGCAGGTTTAATTTCAAAGATATCCTTGTAGACTGTAAAACCAGGAGTGTGGCTAGGACCAATTCCAAACAATTCAGATATTCCTTGTGAGTCGATAATTTTCTCAAAATGAGGATATTTAAAAATAGCTTTTAACTCAGAGGCAAATATAAGTCCACCATCAAATTCGGTATAAAATAAAGGTTTAACTCCAAAATAGTCTCTTGCCATAAAAAGTTCTTGGGTTTTTGTATTCCAAATAGCAAAGCTAAAAATTCCATTTAGATGATTTACAACATCTTTTCCATAATGTATGTAGCTTTTTAAAAGAATTTCTGTATCGCAGTGTCCATAAAATGTAAATCCATTTTCAGTTAATGTTTTCCTTAGTTCTTTTGTATTATAAATTTGACCATTATAAACAATTACATATTCACCTTGATTAAAACGTTGAATCATAGGCTGTTTTCCACCTTGAGGGTCAATAACAATAAGTCTTTTATGACCAAGAGCAACATTATTATTTAGGTAAAGACCTTCTTCATCAGGGCCACGATTACTTAAAGTTTGTGTCATAGTATTTATAACATTTTTCTTATTAGGTAATTCCTTTTTATAATTTACAAAACCAACAATTCCACACATAAAACTTATCCTTTCCACATAATAAAAATTTATTCAATATCAGTATATGTTTCAAAAAATGTGAAAATAAATTGGCTACAATAGTTGACAAATACGAAAAAAAAATGTATAATCTTATGGTATTGATAAAAGTGAAAATATGGTATAACACATATATATCGATTAACAAGAGGAGGGAATAAAAATGGCACAACCAAAAAGAAGATGGTCAAAAGCTAGAACACATAGCAAAAGATCAACATGGAAATTAGAAGCACCAAAATTTGCAAAATGCTCAAATTGTGGTGAACCAGTATTACCACACACATTATGTTCAAACTGTGGATACTATGATGGAAAACAAATCGTAGTAAAAAAAGATAATAATGAATAATAATCCATCAGGGAGGAAAAATAAATGCAAATAGTAAAAGGTATAGTTATAGGAATTTATTTTATAGTTTGTTTAGCTTTAGTAATCCTTGCAATGGTACAATCTAAAGAAGATGCAGGTTTATCATCAACAATAACTGGAACTTCTGCAAATAACTTCTTTGAGAAAAATAAAGGTAATACCAAAGAAGGAAAACAGAAAAAGTGGACAGTTATTTTGGGTATTATACTTGTAGTACTTTGCATTGTTTTAGGAGCTATATATTCAATTTAACAATGAGAATTAAAGAGTAGTTTGAAGGCTATTCTTTTTTTGTTGAGAAAAATTTGTCGAAAAAGTACGTTATTTTTGATTTTGTGTAAAATACACATTGAACTATTTTTGATTTTGAAATCTAATAATTATTAGACATATGATACCATTATAAAAACGAGCAAAAACCACAGAAAAGTAGGAAGTTTTTGCTCATTTGAGCAAAAACTTGACAAAAATAAAAAAAAGATTTAATATATAATTAGGGTGATGAAAATGAAAAAAAGAATTATATATCGTGAAGAATATATGAATAAACTTAAAGCATATAAAGATAAACAAATAATAAAGGTAATAACAGGAATAAGACGTTCAGGAAAATCCACTATATTAAATGAATTTAAAAAAGAATTAATTGATGAAGGAATACTGGAAAAAAATATAATATCAATAAACTTTGAAGATAATAGCAATAGGGAATTATTAGATTTCCAAAAACTACATGATTATATTATAGAAAAAACAGATAAAGAATGTATGAATTATATTTTTTTAGATGAAATACAAAATGTAACTGAGTTCCAAAAATGTATAGACAGCTTATTATTAAGAGATTATTTAGACATATATATAACAGGTTCAAATTCATATATGTTATCAGGTGAACTTGCAACATATTTAACTGGTAGATATATTCAAATACATATATTACCACTATCGTTTAAGGAATACATAAGTTATTATGGAGAAGAAGATGAATTAAAAAAATATAATGAATATAGTATGTATGGAGGATTTCCATATCTTATAAATTTAGAAAATTCCAATGAAAAATTAGATTATTTGGATAGTATTTACAGTACAGTAATTGTGAAAGATGTAATAAATAGAAAAAAAGTAAATGATGTTATGTTACTTGAAAGTATCTGCAGATTTTTATTTGATAGTATAGGGTCTTGTATCTCAACAAAAAAAATAAGTGATACTTTAATTTCTAACGGTAGAAAAAATTCCGTTCATACAATTGAAGAATATGTAAATAGTTTGTTAGAAAGCTATGTATTATATAAAGTAAATAGGTTTGATATAAAAGGAAAACAACTGCTAAAAACGCAGGAAAAATATTATTTATCAGATTTAGGATTAAGAACATATTTGCTTGGAAAAAATAATAATAAAGATTTAGGCCATATATTAGAAAATATAATATTTTTAGAATTGAAAAGAAAAGGGTATAGAGTATATATTGGAAAAAATGATGAAATGGAAGTTGATTTTGTAGTGGAAGCAGAAGATGAATATATATATATTCAAGTAGCATTATCTGTTAGAGAACAAACAACTTTACAAAGAGAACTGAAGTCATTAGAATATATATCTAATCATTATAAAAAATATATAATTACGCTAGATTATGATACAAATAATTATAATGGAATAAAACAAATAAGTGCAATAGATTTTTTATTAGGTAGAGTACAATTATAATATATGAATTCTTTCCAAATCTTTCATTTGAAAAGTTCTTTAATATATGTTAACATAATTTTAAAGAACTCAAATGAAAGGTCTTGATACTATGGACAAAATTAAAAATATAATAAAATTAAATTATTTAAAAGATTTATTAGCAAATTTAGACAAAACAGATTTAAAAATCATGAAATATGGGCTTAAGATATGTTTTGGCATTCTATTGTTTTCTGTAATGCTTTTATCATTTTATCTAACTGCTACTCATAATGTTTTCTTGTATGAGCTTGGAATTACTATTTTTAGAGTTAGTACATATATTGCGGTTGAATTTGTGGTTTGTGGAATTGTGGTAGATACGATAAAGAAGGGGACATAGAAGAAATTAAATAAGAGGAATAAAAATATAAATAAAGTGTATAACATTTGTTATATGCTTTATTTTTTTGTAAATTTATGGTAGATAGAATCCATATTGTAAGTTATCCTGGACCAGATCGTTCTATAAGTGAAAAATCAATTGAAGATAAAAATATGATAGCAAGAAAATATAGAAATCGTAGAATAGGAGAATTTTTGAAGGAGTTAAAATTGACAGAGGGGAGAAATACGGGAATTCCTAAAATAAAAAGAGCATTGAAAAATAATGGTTCAAAAGAGCCTGTATTTGAGACGAATGAGACGAGAGATTATTTTATTACGACTATATTTATGCATAGTGGATTTGAAGATGAATTTTTAAATAAAACAAAAATAAGCGATAAAACGAGCGATAAAACGAGCGATAAAATTTTGAATTATTTGAATGAAAATGAATTTATAACAACGACAATAGCAAGCAAATTGATAGGATTATCACCACAAAGGACAAGAGCTATATTAGGAAAAATGGCAAAAGAAGAAGTGCTTATAGCAGAAGGTGCAAATAGAAATAGGAAATATAAATTGAAAAAATGAATTAAATGAGGTGGACAATGGCATCCACGCACCTATATTGGTTAAAAGAGATGAAAGTACAGCCAGACTTTCCATTTAATTCATTATGAATTTTGAAATAGAGACTGAATAATCAATTATTTAGTCTCTATATTTTTTCACAATTCCGCAAATTTCGACAATAGTATAGACAAATGGATTAAATAGTAGTATGTTAGTGTTATTTTTCGTGATTTTCAAAAAATAGAGAACCTAAAGAAAGCCTATAACATATAGGAAAAAATTAGGTTCATTTTTTATGCTAAAAAGATGCTAAAAACGAATCTAAAAAGAAAAACAAAAAACTTGCATAATTATTACTATAGTGATAAAATTAGAAAAAAATTTAGGAGGCAAAGATATGTCAATATTATTACCAGGAGGAGCAGGATATATAGGAAGTCATACTGCTGTAGAATTATTAAAACAAGGAAAAGATATAGTTATAGTAGACAATTTTTCAAATAGTAATCAAAAAGCATTAGATGCAATAAAAGAATTAACAGGAAAAGATTTTAAATTCTATGAAATAGACTATATGGATAGAGAAAAATTAGAAAAAGTTTTTGAGGAAAATGAAATAGAAGCGGTTATAAATTTTGCAGGATTTAAAGCTGTTGGAGAATCTGTAAGAGAACCACTAAAATATTATTATGATAATGTATCAGGAGCAATAATATTACTTCAAACAATGGCAAAATATGGAGTAAAAGAATTTGTATTTAGTTCGTCAGCTACAATATATGGAGAACAAAGTGAGCCAAGATATGTAGAAACAATGGAAAGAAAAACAGCTTCAAGTCCTTATGGAACTACAAAAATAATGATAGAAAAAATATTAGAAGATTTATATGCTGCAGATAATAGTTGGAAAATATCAATACTTAGATATTTTAACCCAGTTGGTGCGCACGAATCTGGATTACTTGGAGAAAATCCAAATGGAATACCAAATAATTTAATGCCTTATGTTCAAAAAGTAGCAGTTGGAGAATTAAAAGAATTAACAATATTTGGAAATGATTACAACACAAAAGATGGAACTTGTGAAAGAGATTTCTTACACGTTGTAGATTTAGCTATTGGACATATAAAAGCTTTAGAAAAGTTAGATACAGTTCAAAATGGAATTTATTACTATAATTTAGGAACAGGAAAACCAGTAAGTGTATTAGAACTAGTAAATGCATTTATGAAGGTCAATAATGTAGAAATACCATTCAAATTTGGACCAAGAAGAGCAGGAGATTTAGCAGCTTTTTGCGCTGACCCAACTAAAGCTGAAACAGAATTAGGCTGGAAAGCTCAAAGAACGATTGAAGATATGTGTAGAGATTCTTGGAATTATATACAGAAAAATAAATAAAAATATTATATTCATGAAAAAAATAAACAAATAAAATTTCAACCCAAAACTTGAAAAAGTAAATATTTTATGCTAAAATGAATATACTAAGTATAGTTACAATTTAATTTGTATAGCAGGTGCGACTGCCACAATAACTTAAAAATCAGGGTAAGATAAAGTCTTACAGGTTGGTTAGGCAACATAAAAAGCCTAAAATTCGGGGTAAGGATTGAGCCTTACAGGTTGGTTAAGCAACATAAAAATCGCACACTAAAGGGGAGGAATTATGACACTGCGGTGTGAAAATACTCCCCTTTAAAATTTTTGGGGAGGAATTATGAAAGGAATAAATGTACAAAAACAGATATTAAGTATAATATCGAATTGCATAAAAGAATATGATAGTAATTTATTAAACAATAAAGTAATATTTATACTTGAAGATAAATACAAAAATGTAAGTTATGAAGAAGTGTTTTTTCCGAAATCGAGTTTTTATCATTTGACAGGAACAATAATAAAAGATGCTAGAGGTAATGAACTTAATAGTTATGATGTGTATAATAAAATTATAGATAACAAATTAACACTTAATAGATATACAATAAAAAGCAAAGACAAAACAACAGTGTTAAAATTAAATGTTTTACCACAGCTTATGACGAATTCGATGAAAAAATATTGAAGTATAAATGCAAAGACATAATTAATAACGAAGAGGATGCGAAAAATGAATAAAAAAATAAATATATTAAGAGCAATATTAATTATATTACTTTTAATAATGTTTGGAACAATATTTAATTTTTCAAATCAAAATGGTGATAAATCTGGAAGCTTAAGTAGAGAAGTTACAGAGAAAGTAACCCAAAATATAAATTCAATACAAAAACTAGAAAAAAGTGAGAAAGAAAAGGTTCTAAATAAAATTGAACATCATATAAGAAAGTTAGCCCATTTCTCACTTTATTTCACGGTTGGAATTTTAGCAATGAGCCTAATGAGTACATTTGATTTGAAAAATATAAAAAGAGCAGGAATAAGCTTAGGAATAAGTGCTTTATATGCAGCAACAGATGAATTTCACCAAGCATTTATTCCAGATAGGACATCATCAGTTTTTGATGTTTTGATTGATTCTAGTGGGGCTTTAACAGGAATTATTTTAACATTTTTAGTTATTCGTTTAGCTAAAAAAATACTAAAGAAAAGTTAAAAATATTATTTGATATTGAAAATTTTATGTAAATTAACATAATTGCGAGAAAATTGTTGTGATGTGTCGAATTTTGTGCTATAATAAAAAAAGACAATTTTGTGATTAGAAAATTTATTGGGGGTAAATTTTGATGGAAATTAAAAATGTGCAATTTATAAATGCAATAACAGTTAATTCAGATGTTCAAATGTGCAGTGATAGTGTACATATTCAACCTATTATGCCAGAAACAAAAACTTTGGCGTTAGAAGTTTATAATCCAAAAAGTAAAATATCAAAAAAAATAAATTTGATTCTTAAAAGAATTGTTGATATAATAGGGGCGATTGTTGGAATCATATTTTTAGTTCCAATTACAATAGTAATATTTATAGCTAATATAATTTCGGGAGATTTTGGACCATTATTTTATTCGCACGAGAGAATAGGAAAAAATGGAAAACATTTCAAGATGTATAAATTTAGAAGTATGTGTGTAGATTCTGCTGAAAGATTAAAGAAATTGTTAGAAGAAGATGAAGAAGCACGAAAAGAATGGGAAGAAAACCAAAAGCTAGATAATGACCCAAGAATAACAAAAATTGGTAGGTTTATAAGAAAGACAAGTTTAGATGAATTTCCTCAATTTATAAATGTGCTAAAAGGGGAAATGAGCTTAGTTGGACCTAGAGCTGTTGTTGATGGAGAAATTGAAAAATTTGGCGTATTAAAAGAAAAAGTACTTTCTGTTAAACCGGGTATTACTGGTTATTGGGCAGCAAATGGCAGAAGCGAAACTAATTACGATGAGAGAGTTGCTATGGAAGCTACATATGTTAATAATTTTTCTGTAAAGGAAGATATTAAAATTTTGTTTAAGACTGTGGAGTCTGTTGTTAAGATGAAGGGTGCGAAGTAGAGCCAATAAAATAGGTGGTATAAAAAATGAAAAATGAAGTAAAACAACATAAATATGCTGAAATGATGACAAAATTAAAAAGAGCTACTTATGAAGAATATTATTATGAAGCTATTTTTATTGAATATGCAATTTTGGAAGATAGAACAGAATCGATATTAAAACATGCAAATGTAAAATATAAAGATAAAAATGGAAAAAGCTTTAAAATATCAAAAAAATTAAACATGATAAAAGATAGAGAAGAATTTCAAGAAAAATACGTAAAAAAACATTTATCTAATGAATTGATTGAACAAATATATGATTGGAAAATTAACAGAGATAAATTGATGCATAATGTTATGAATTTGAATTATGAAAATGAAGAGGTTAAAAATGTGGCTTTGATGGGAGAATGTTTGGCTAAAAAGTTTAGTAGTAAGTCAAAGTTGGTAAATGGGTATTTTGATAAGAAGAATAAGATAAATGTAGTACTTAATTAGAAGAGGAGAAAAGATTAAAAGTGAATAACCAAAATAAAAAAATACTTTATATAGTAGAATCGTTTGGAAGTGGTGTTTTTAGTTTTTTAGTGGATTTAATAAATAATATAGATACTGATTATGAAGTTGTAATAGTCTATGGGGTAAGAGAGGAAACATTACCTAATTTTAAGCAATATTTTAAGGAAAATGTAGAATTTATTAAAGTAGAAAATTTTACAAGAAATATAAATCCATTTAAAGATATAAAAGCATTAATAGAAATTAAAAAAATTGTAAAAAAAGAAAAACCAGATATAGTTCATTTGCATTCTTCTAAAGCTGGAATATTAGGTAGGTTAGCTGTGAATGGAAATAAAATTAAAATGTTTTATAATCCACACGGCTTTTCTTTTTTAAAAATGGATGATTCGAAATTCAAAAGAATGATATATTGGTGGATTGAAAAAATAACGGCAATGTTTAATAGAAAATGTACTATTGTCGGGTGTTCAAATGGAGAATATGAGGAGGCTTTGAAACTTAATAAGAATTCTGTGTGTATAAATAATGGAATAAACATAGATAAAATAAAAAAAGAAACTGTAAGTTTGATGAAAAAGAAAGTAGATTATGAAAATTTAAAAATATGTACTGTTGGAAGAATATCATATCAAAAAAATCCTGATATGTTTAATCAAGTTGCAGAAAGGTTTCCGAACATAGCATTTACTTGGATTGGAGATGGAGATAAAAAATACTTTCTCAAATCTCCTAATATAAAAATAAGTGGATGGAAGAGTAGACAAGATGTATTAAGAATATTGAATGAAAATGATATTTTTATTTTACCATCGTTATGGGAAGGATTGCCTATTTCTTTGCTAGAAGCAATGTATTTGAAAAAAATATGTATTGTAAGTAATGTTATAGGAAACAGAGATGTTATAATAGATGGAAATAATGGATTTATTTCAAATAGCTGTAAGGAATATTGTGGTAAAATCGAATATATAAAAAATAATCCATCTATAATTGGTAAAATTATAAAAAAAGCATTTGATGATGTTAACGAAAAATTTTGTACAGATAGAATGTGCAGCGAATATAAAAAAATATATGGCTAGGAGTGAATTTTATGAAAATAGGAATATTAACGCACTATGATGTAAACAATCAAGGGGCACAATTACAAATGTATGCATTATATAAGAAATTAGAAGAACTAGGACATGAACCTATTGTTCTAACTTATGTAAAAAATTATGACTTTGATAAAGAAAAAAAATTAAGGTACCAAGCATCGATAAAATCAATACCTTATTATATAAAAAATTATTTGTTAAAAAGTGGGATTGGTGCTACATATAGAAATTATGAAAAATTGAAATTAAATAAAAAATTCAGAAAAGAAAATTTTCGATTTGATAATTACGCGACAGCTGATATTGATATGGCAATTGTTGGCAGTGATGAAGTTTTTAGTATACCTATGGGAGTTAATATGATGATGTATGGACACTGCGTTAGTACAAACAAAATGATTTCGTATGCACCATCATTTGGGCAAACAGATATACAACTTTTAGAAAAACACAATGCAAAGACTATTGTTGCAGAGGGGCTTAAAAATTTTGTTGATTTATCGTCTAGAGATGAAAATACAAAGAATATTATTGAAGAATTAACAGGAAGAAAGGCTACAATGGTTTGCGACCCTGTTTTATTATATGATTTTTCAAAAACAAAGATTAATTTTGATAAAATCCCCAAAAAGAAGTATCTAGTTGTGTATGCATATGATTTTAATATGACTGATGAAAAAGAAGTGGAAGCAATAAAAAAATTTGCTAAAAAACGCAATTTAATTACAGTTTCACCAGGTACATATCATAAATGGTGTGATTTGAATATATCATGCAATGCTTTAGAATGGGTAGAAGTATTCAAAAATGCAGAGTATGTAATTACAGATACTTTTCATGGTACGATTACAGCAGCAATAACCAAAAGACCAATATCAGTTTTGGTTAGAAACAAATTAAATTCAAATAAAATGGTTGATTTATTAAATAAATTAGGAATTGAAAATAGAAGAATTACAGAGGTAACAGAAGAACAATTAGATAAAACATATAGTGAAAAGTATGATGGTGATGCAATTAATGAAAATATTGATAAATTAAGAAAAGCTTCTAATGAATATTTGATAAATGCAATTGAAAAGTGCAGTAAATAGAAGGAGAGAGCAATGAATAATATTGGGGACAAATCTGAAAGATATTGCACTGGATGTGGAGCTTGTGTATGTATATGTCCAGTTGGAGCAATTTCATATAAAATAAATGAGAATGGTTTTTATCAAGCTTTTGTGGATTCAAATAAGTGTGTAAAATGTGGAAAGTGCAAAAAAGTGTGTGCACGTTTTCTGAAAGATGAAGAGTTCGGAGAAGATATAAAAAAAGGAACATTGTATTCAGAAAAAAGCAAAAAAAGTAATGTGATTGAAACATGTACATCTGGAGGCATAGCTTACGAAATCGCAAAGCAGGGAATAGAAAACGGATATTACATTATAGGTACGGTTTATAATTACAATACCAACAAAGCAGAAATGTCTATTGCTAAGAATATAGATGAGATAGAAAAGTACAAGGGATCAAAATATATTCAGAGTAGTACAGCAGATGTTTATGGTCAAATGCTTGAGATATGTAAGGAAGATTGTAATAGGAAATTTATTGTATTTGGTATGCCGTGTCAGATTTTAGGATTAAGCAAATTACTAGAAAAAAATAAAATTAGTAATGAAGTTATAAAAATAGATTTATTTTGTCATGGAGTCCCATCTTATTTGGTATGGGAAAAATATTTAGAAGAAAAAGAGTTTTCTAATATAGAAAAAGTTAATTTTAGAAGTAAACATTTTAGTTGGCACGATTTTTGCATAGAAATAAAGGATAAAAATGGATATTATTATGGTAACAGTGAAAATGATGATTTTTATAAAGCTTTTTTTGATAATATATTGTTAAATAAAGCCTGCTTTACATGTAAGTCTAGAAAAGAATATTCCGAAGCTGATATTAGGCTTGGAGATTTTTGGGGAAAAAGGTATATTGATAACGATAGAGGGATTTCTGCTGTGGTTGTAGTAACAGATAAGGGAAAGGCAATTTTAGAAGATATAAATGACAAAATAGAGTTAATTAGTCAGGTTGATATAGAAGAATGTTTGAAGAGACAAAGTGTAGAAGATTATCCTAACCAAAAACTAAGTGAGTGGGCTTTTTGTGAATTAAAGAAAAATAGTTTGAATAGTACCATTAAAATGTACAGAAGAAGATTTACAATAAAGAAGAAAATAAAAATAAAAGTGAAAGAGTGTACAAGAATGTTACCTATAACGTTGAAGAAAAAAATAAGAATAGTTGTTAACAAATGGAGGAAATTTTAATGGAAAAAAAGGTATCAGTCATTATGCCAGTACATAATGCAGAGAATACAGTGATAAAAGCAATAAACTCTGTGATAAAACAAGATTTATATCCTAATTTTGAATTGATTATTGTTAATAATGGTTCGAGCGATTCTTCAGAAAAAATATGTAAACAAAAAGCAACAGAGGATGAAAGAATAAAATATATTTATTTGAATGAAGCTCGGTGTAAGCAACGCTAGAAATGTAGGAATAGAAAAAGCAACAGGGGATTATATTATGTTTCTAGATTCGGATGATTATTATAATATTAATATGATAAAAAAAATGGTGCGGTTTTATTGAAGAAAATAATTCTGATTTAGTGTGTTGCAATTATAAAAAAATTTATAATAATAAAATGAAAGATAATCCCCCAATTATATGTAAAAAAATATATGAGGAAAATGACCTAGGAAAAGGCATAGATATATTACATAAGGGGAAAGCATTTAATATTTTATGGAACAAGATTTATAAGACTGAAATAATAAAAAAAAATAATATACGATTGGATGTTCAAATTTGGAGAGGAGAAGATTACAAGTTTAATATAGATTATTTTAAGTATATAAATAAAATTATGATTACAAACGAAAGTTTATACAACTATTGCATTGGAAATAGTGGATTAACTAGTAAATATGACTATAAGGAATTTGAACGAAGAATCTCTAATTTGAATCACCATAGAGATTTATATTTGGAAAAAGGATTTGATTTAAGCTATGTGAATACATTATATATAATATCAGCTGTAGCAGGTGTGACTAAAATTGATTCGAAAAAAGAAAATTTGAGTAGGCAACAACTAAAAAAGAGAATTATCGAAATTGTGAATAATGAGGATTTAGATAAATCATTGAAAATGAAAAATGATGGGAATATCATAGTAAAAATTTTTAGCAGAATTCTAAAACATAAATTAATAAATTGTATGATATTTATAAATAAATTAAAAATAAAATGAGGTAAAAAAATGAATAAACATGCATATTTGATATTGGTGCACAATAACTTTAAAACTTTGGAAAAGCTATTAGAATTATTAGATGATGAACGAAATGATATATACATACATGTGGATAAAAAAATAAAAAATTTTGATTTTAAATATTTTTCAAAATTAATAAAAAGAAGTAAGATTTATTTTACAAAAAAAAGAATTGATATTAGGTGGGGAGATATTTCTCAAATACAGGGACAGTTCTGCTTAATGAAAGAAGCAAATAAAAATGAAAAATATGAATATTATCACTTAATATCAGGTGTAGATTTACCAATAAAAAGTCAAGACTATATTCATGAATTTTTTGAAAAAAATTATGGAACAGAATTTATTTATTGCACTGATTGGGATTCTCCTAAAACCAAAAGAAGATATGCCAATTATCACATATTTACAAAGTTTTTTAGATGCAAGAATAAAGTAATAATGTATCTTTTCGATATTTTAAGGGAAAGCTTCATAAAATTTCAACAAATTATAGGATATGATAGAACGAAAAAATATAATTTTAAGATTATGTATGGTTCCGAATGGTGGAGTATAGAGAATGATTTAATAGAAGCTTTAATAAAAAATGAAGGGAATTTTTATAAAATATACAATCATACTAGAGGCAGCGATGAGCATTATATTCAAACGTTTGTATACAATTCTGAATTTCGTGATAGATTAAGTAGTAGTCAAGAAGCTAATATGAGATATATAAGATGGGATAAAAAAGGAGAACTTAGAGGAAGTCCATATACATTTAAAATATCAGATTACAATGAACTGATAGAATCGGACAAATTGTTTGCAAGAAAATTTGACGAAAATGTAGATTTTGAAATTATTGAAAAAATATATGAATATTTTACACGATAGAAAAGAGGATATATGGGAATATATATAATAGAGTTGGCAATTGTTGTAATTATAAGTTTGATATTTGGATATATAAATCCCAAAAAAGAAAAGAAAATGAATATTATTTATATGATTTTGATTTTCTTTGTTTTATTTTTTGTTATGGGATGTAGAAACTACAATGTAGGAACAGATACGAAGTTATATTGCAATATTTTTAAATATGCATCGACATCAAATGATATTATGTCTATATCAAGTGCATCACCATTGTATGCATTATATAATAAATTAATTGCTACAATATTTAATAGTAGTAATACACAATTAATTATAATTTTTAATAGTGCTTTAATTGTAGGATTAATGTGCTTAGGAATATATAGAGAATCCGAAAATATATATTTGTCTTGTTTGTATTATATATTATTTTATTTTTATATGCAGGGATTTAATATAGCTAGGCAATTTTTGACCGTAGCATTACTATTTAATTCCTATTATTATATAAGAGAAAACAAAAAAATGAAAGCAATTGTGTTAATTGGAATAGCCACATTGATTCATAATACAGCAATATTATTTGGATTAATAGAAATAGTGGTTATGAGTATTAAACCAAATATGAAAAATATAAAAAAAATCACGTTAATTGGTATAATAATGACAGCATTTACTACAAAGATTTTAGAATTGTTTTTGAAAATCTTTCCAAGATACAAAATTTATTTTTCAAGTCAAAATTTTTATGAAGTAGGACAAGGAAGAAAAATAATTTTAACATTAATATATGTGGTAATTGTTGCAATAGGAATATTTGTAATGAAAAAAAATGAAGATAAATTAAAAGAGAACAATGAATATAAAGAATGGTTTATGCTTACAGTTTTTATGATATTCGCGATTATTATAGGATTTTTATCGATGAAATCTATGTTATTATCGAGAATTGAAATTTATTTTTCTATTTTTGTAATATTATATATGCCAAAAGTAATTAATATGTTTGGGAGAAGTAAAAGTTTAGTATATTATTGTTCTTTAATAATAATGTTTATACCATTCTATGTTTTATTGAGTGGAAATAATTCGGGAATTGTTCCGTATCATTTTTTTTGGTAATGAGGAGGAAAAATGAAGAAATCAAGTGAATATGTAAAAAACACAATAATATTATTAGCAGGTAAATTTTCAACACAATTTATATCTATTTTGTTGGTTCCAATATATACATATTTTTTGAATCCAACAGATTATGGAACGGTTGATTTGTTACAAACATATATTACATTATTTATGCCTGTATTTTTGTTAAGGATAGATTATGCAGCGTTTCGTTATTTGATTGATGAAAGAAAAAAAGAACAAAGGCAAAACAAAGTAATTACTAATATAGTAATTACTTTGTTGGTTGAAATAGCTATTGTTATCATATTTTCAATAATATTAAAGCCGATTATAAAAATTCAATATTATAATTTAGTAATTATTAATATAATTACTTTAATGTTATCAAATACATTATTACAGATATTAAGAGGAAAAGGGGATTTAAAAGCATATTCGATTTCGTGTATATTAACAGCAATAGTATCATTAGTAGTTAACGTGATTTCTATAATATTATTTAATAATGGAGCAAGTAGTATTTTAGTGGCAACAATTTTTTCAAACATTATTTGCAGTATATATATTTTAATAAAAAGTAATGTATTAAAAAATATTAATATAAAATATTTTGATAAAGAACAAATAATGGAATTACTTAAATATTCAATTCCATTAATTCCGAATGCCTTATCCTGGTGGATTGTTAATGTTTCGGACAGGACAATAATTGTATATTTTATAAATACAGCAGCAAATGGAATTTATAGTGTTTCATGTAAATTTTCAAATATTTTAAACAGTATTTTTTCAATATTCAGTATGTCTTGGCAAGAGACAGCGTCATTACATATAAATGACGAAGATAATAAAGAATTTTTTTCTAAAATGATAAATGACATCTTTTTTATGTTTGCCACAATATCATTGTTAATTATAGTATTTATGCCATTTGTTTTTGAGATATTTATAGGAAAAGATTATATGGAGGCATATCAATATATACCTTTAATACTGTTTGGAAATTTATTTAGTGTGTTAACATCTCTAATTGGAGGAATATATATTGCAAAGAAAATGTCAAAGGAAATAGCTAAAACAACTATATTATCAGCTGTAATAAATATTGTAATAAATGTTATATTTATAAAAAAAATAGGCCTATATGCGGCGACAATATCTACAATTATTGCGTATTTTTCAATGTTTTTATATAGATATATTGATGTACAAAAATATTTAAAGATAAAGCTTGACTTCAAAAGAGTTATTCAATATACGGTTGTATTTTTAATGTGTTGTTTTATATATTATAAAAATGAAATACATTTTAACTTTATAGGGGTGATAATAGCTATTTTTTATGGAGTAGTTTTTAATAAGAATATGATAAAATATGCTATAGATAGTGTTAAGAAATATATAATGAAGAAAAGGAATGAAAAAGTGTGATGAATGTATATTTAAAAGCATATTTAAAGAAAAATCTTGGGGACGATTTATTTGTAAAAATAATTACGGATAGGTATCCTAATACGAATTTTTATGGTTTTTCTTTAAATAATTATTCAGAAAAATGCTATAATTCAAATTTAAAAGTAGCAAGTGGAATTAAGATTAAGTTGGAAAAGGCATTACAAAAAATATCAAGAGGAAAATATAGAATTGAAAGAAGGTATATAAAAGACACCGATAGTACAATTCTTATTGGTGGAAGTATGTTTATTCAATATAAAAATTTTTTGTATTCTAATATGCTTGAACATTATAATAATAAAAAGTATTATATTATCGGGACAAATTTTGGACCTTATAATACAGAAGAGTATAAAAAAAGTGTGAAATATTTTTTAAAAGATGCAGAAGACGTTTGTTTTAGGGACCAATATTCTTATGAATGTTTCAAAGAATTAGCAAATATTAGGTACAGTCCTGATATTGTATTTTCAATGAATACGGACGAAATAATGGCACAAGAAAAAAAAGAAGTTTTTATTTCTGTGATAGATTGTAATAAAAAATTCAGTCAGAAAGAGACAGAAAAATATGAAGAATTAATAATAAATATTATAAGATTATATATAAATAAGGGATATAAAATTATATTAGGGTCTTTTTGCAAAGATGAAAATGATGAAATTGCAGTAAAAAGAATTGTAAAAAAATGCAGTGAAAATGAAAAGAAATACATAGAAAAATATTTTTATAGAGGAAACTTGAATGAAGCACTTAAAAAAATATCAGAAGCAAAGATTATTGTTGGGACTAGATTCCATGCTAATGTAGTAGGATTGCTGTTAAATAAAACTATAATTCCAATTATCTATAGTAATAAAACAAAAAATATGTTGAATGATATAAATTTTAAAGGACGGAATTATTGATATGAACAGTATGAATACTATAGAATTAAGTGAAATTATAGAACAGTTTTCGGATTATAAAATAGATGTAAAAGAACAAATAAAAAATTCTCAAAAACAATTTCAAAAGTTGGATGAAATATTAACGTAAATTTTATTTTGATAAAGTTTGACTTTTTTTGATTCAATGTGTTATATTTGAATAAATTGAAGAACCTATAAAAGGAGAATTGTACATATGAATAAAAAAAGAGAATACTATGTAAAGAAATTCAACAAAATTGTAAAAACTCTTGAAATAATTGGTATATGTATATTTATTTTGGGTATTACAATATCTATAATAGAATATACGTTAAATTATCTTAACGGAAAACAGGAAAAAACTTTTCTTAGTAATGATGATAATACAATAAAATATTATGTTGATATTAAAGAAGATGATATAATATACACTGATGATTTAAAGGTAAAGATAGAAATAGATGACTTTGATAATAAAAAAAGTTATAAGTGTGTAATTAAAATAAATGATCAAAATTCTTTAGAAGAATATTTTTCTGAAAAAGATTTAAATGTTAATTTAAAAATAAGTGATGAAGGAAAACAAAAAATAAATATTTGCATTTCTGATGACTATAATGAAGCTAAAAATGATATAAATATATATTATATTAAACCATATCAAAAGCAATTTGCTGAAAAAACAAGTACTAAAGGTGTACAGGTCCATTATAGAAAAAATGGTTACGAAAATTATGAAAAAAGTGTAAATTTATTAGCAAAATGTGGAATGCAAAATGTTAGATCATCAATAAAATGGTCAGAAATAGAAAATACAAAGGGTGAAAGAAATTTCGAGTATCACGACTTATGGGTAAATAAATTAGGCGAAAATGATATAGGAATATTTTCAGGAATTAATTTTATGGGAAATTTAATTGGAAGCGACTATAAAATTAATAATAAAATTGAATTGGATAAAATACTTGATTTTATGAAAGAAGTATTTAATAGATATCCTAATATACAATTTTATGAAATGTTTAATGAAGCAAATTATAACTCACAAATTACATATAATACTGATGAGGATTTTAAATGGTATTATGAAATGGTTAAAGGATTAAAGCAAATTTCAAAAGAAAATAATAAAAAAATAAAAATAGTTTCAGGAGCAGTTGCATGTTCTCGAAAAGATACCAATAGTAAGTTGAGTGGTAGAAATTTTCTTAATAAATTGACAGAATATGGTGTGTATAAATATTCAGAGGCATATTCATATCACCCATATGACAATGCTAATAATAAAGAACAAAATGTATATTTTTATGAGTTATTAAATGAATATAAGGAAAATATAAACGGTAGTGGAGGATTCCTAGGAAATTATATTAGTGAATATGGAATATCAAATTATAAAGGAAATAATGTGACGGAAACTGTACAAGCTGATAAATTAGTACAGCAAACAGTAATAACAGATAAATATAATGTTGATTTATCAATGATATATAATTTTTGGGACACGGGAGAAGACGAAAGTAATGCTGGACAAATGATGGGATTGATTAGGCATAACTATACCCCAAAACCATCCTACTACGCCATGAAAAATTACTACCAAAACACCAACGGTGCCGAATACATAGGCTCTCTAAACATAACAAACGACCTAGAAGCCCATACCTACGACAAAGACGGACATCCGCTAATAATAGCATGGTCAAACAACACAGATAACACTTACAACTTTACCCTAAACCAAATGACAGCAAAAGACATATACGGCAAAGAAATAACACCAAACTCAAACGGGCAAATACAAATAACAACATCACCAGTATATCTATATAACGTTCCAACAAACTATTTCTACCAAGCGATATCAAATACAGCAACAACAAAATACAACGAATTTACAGAAAACTACGCAGACCAAATATCAAAAGTGCAAGGACTACAACAAACAATAAACACACTAAACCAAAGAATGAAAGACCTATCAAGCACAAGTAATTTAGACGAAACAACAAGCATAAACTTAATGAAACAACATTTCAATCTAGGAAATACATTAATACAAGCATACAAATCAGGAACACTACAAATAGAATATGTAAAACTAAGTTCAATGCTGGATGCATTAAATGATATAGGAAATTCATTCGAAGATTTAGTAACAGTATCAGCAAAAACAAGAAATGCTAATATATCAGAAACATTGGATACAATAAATAGAGCTGATAACCTAATAAATGATAATGACATAGAAATGATATACCCAAGCAAAATACTACAATTTAGCCAAGATTTTTATGACAAAGCAAGTTACATAAATGGATTAGAAGAAGAAAACGATATAAAAACAGGCTTAATAGTAAGCAAAAACTTACATAGTAAATTACTATCCGACTGGGCAACACAATTCGCAAATCTCTACATAGACACCTACATCAAAAACAACCCAGTAACAATCGACTACTCAGAAACAAACCCAACAAACCAAAACGTAACAGCAACACTAAGAACAAATGCACAAATAACAATAAACAACAACTCAAACAGCAAAGCCTATACCTTCACACAAAACGGAACCTTCACATTTGACTACACAATAAAAGGACAAACATTCCAACAAACAGCAACAGTAAACAACATAGACAAAACAGCACCAACAATAGAAGGCGTAGAAAACGACAGACTATACTTATCAGAAGTAACACCAAAGGCAAGTGATACAAATCTAAAAGAAGTACTACTATACAAAGACAACAATCAAGTGCAAAACTATCAACAAAATACCCAAATCACAGAAGATGGGCATTACAAACTAGTTGCCAAAGATTCAGCGGGAAATCAAACATCAGTAGAATTTGATATCTCAAGAAATCCTGCAATAATAGATTACTCAGAAGTAAATCTAACAAATCAAGATGTAGTAGCAACAGTAAATTCAAATTTTAATGTAAATGTAAAAAATAATTCAAATCAAAAATCATATACATTTAAGGAAAATGGAGAATTTACCTTTGAATTAAACATAAAAGGTGCGGAATTACAGCTAACAGCAAAGGTTGACAATATAGATAAAACACCTCCAACTATTACAGATGTAGAAGATAAAAAACAATATATAGACAAAGTAACTCCTAAAATATCTGATGATAACCTAAATGAAGTTAAACTATATTTCGATTCAGAAGAAGTACAAGGATATACACCAAATTCAGAAATAACAGGAGAAGGATTCTACAAATTAGTTGCAAAAGACTTAGCTGGAAACGAAACTTCAGTTGAATTTACAATAATTGAAAATCCAGATGAGAAATATCAAATAAAAGATGGAAATATATTAAATATTAAAAACAATACTAATCAAGATACCTTCAGAAAGAAATTAAAAATGTCGGGAGAATATAGTATTTACAGAAATGATACTTTAATTTCAGATAATGATAAAATTGCAACAGGAGATAAATTAAGAAAATCTACTGGTGAGGAGTATACATTAATTGTTAGTGGTGACATTAATAATGATGGTGATGTAAATATTAAAGATATAGTTATGCTTAGAAAGTATTTACTTGAAAGAAATAACTTAGATGAGAATAGTTTACTTGCTGCCGATTGTAATTTAGATGGTAAAGATATTAGTATTAAGGATTTAATTATAATGAGGCTTATAGCTTTGGAAAGAGATGTGAACTAGAAAGGTTTGCATCTTTTTTACTTTGTCGAAAAATGTCGAATTTTGCGATGAAAAGACGAGAAAAAGGATTGTATTTTATAAAAAGAAATGATAAAATATACCAAAAGAATTGAAAGGTGTATGTAATAATGGAAAAGGAAAAGATAAAAAGAAAAGAATTAAAAAGCAACTTTCTAAGACAAATGATTATAAGAGTAGATTATGACTATTTATTTGATGAAGACATAGAAAATATTGTAAAAAAAAGATACAAAGAGTTAATTGAAAGCGGTTATAAAATGAATTCGAAAACTTTAGCAGAATATAATATAAATGTAAACATAAATAATTTAACTGAAGAAGAAAACAACAGTGTAAGTATGAAAAATAACAATAAGGAAGAGTATTCGTCATTTAAAAAAGAAAATATTGTTATTGATATTACGAGGAACTTTGCAACTATAACTGCTGAATATAAAAAATTTGAAAGTTTTGAAGCAATTGTAAGTGATTTTTCAAAAATAATAGAAGAAATCAGAAATGTAAGAGAAGGACTTGAAATAAAAAGAATAGGAATAAGAAAAATAAATTCATATTTATTTAAAGATATTAATAGAATCAATGATTATTTTGAACCAACTTTATTTAGCTTTAACGAGTTAGAAAAAAATGAAAAATCATTAATGGTAAAACAAACAATTGAGAGCTTTAAATATAAAGATTATAAAATAAACGAATTAGGAAATATATCTAAGGGAATTATAACTAATCCTAATGGGGAAAAGTTTGATGCATATCAAGTTGTATTAGACATTGATGTTTATAATGACAAAGATATAAAGGAAAAAATCAATTTAGAAGAGATGAACAATATTGTTTTTGAAGTATATAAATCAGCTTTAAATATTAATTTTTTAGAAAATTTAAAGAAAGAAAATTATGAAGATGAGGTGATTATTAAAAATGGATAGTAATAATTTTAAACCTTATATGAATAGTGTATCTTTATATAATCAAAAAAATGAAAGCAATTATAAATTTATTGATAAACTTTCGGTATCGGAATCCAATAATAGTTTAGATAAAACAATTACATATAAAAATAGAAAAGGAGATAGTCAATATAAACGAATATAATGATGAACAAAAACATTTTATAAAAGAAAAATTAATTGTAGAAATATATACGATAGGATATGAACCTATGGGAGAAAGCATTGTATTTTTAATAAAAGGAGACGATATTGTACTCTTTTCAGGTGTAATAGATTGTTATGAAAAAGGAAAAATAAATAAAACGTTAGAAATACTTGACGCAAACAAAGTAAAAACAGTCGATTATATATGTTTAACACATCCAGATGAGGACCATTGTGTTGGGTTAGATAAAATAATAAAAAAATCTGGAAGTGAAACATATTTGGTATATCCCAATGGATTATTTAATTTACTTATTGAAGAAAGCAGCAGAAAGAAGAAAGATGTAAAAGACTCGAGAGTATTAAAATCTATTAAAGAATTATCTGGATGTTTGGCAAAGAGAAAAGATAGCAAGACAAAGAGCAAAAGAATAATGGGATGTAGTGGAAAAAATGAAATTATAGCATTAAATGAAATTTCATTTAAAAGTTTAAGCACAGGAAATAGGTATCCTTTAATTATTAATACATATACACCTATATCAGAAATCATTGATAGATATGCTGCTAAACGTTTATTAGAAAATAAAGCTGGTAAAACAAGTCACAATGATTTGAGCATTGTAACAGCTATAGCTATAGGTGATTTTAAAATGTTATTGTGTGGGGATGTTGAAAAAGATACGTTAGAATTGTGGACAAGACAATGGAAGCCAGATGATAAAATATTTTTTTCAGGAGTTATTGATTATTTAAAAATACCACATCATACTTCAATGGGGTCAGAGGATTTATTACAATCATTAGAAAAAGTTGTGATTTTTTCTAATTCAGTAACTACGGTTTTTAGAAAAGATGGTTTGCCTGATGCAGAATTATTAAGAAGATATAAAAAGAAATCAGATAAGGTGTATTGCACAGGTAAAGTAAAACAAGAAAAAGGAAAAACAAAAGAGGATTGGGGAATTGTAAAATTGACAGTGGATATATTTAATAGGACAATGAAAAGTGAAGTTTTTAGTAATGCGTGCGAAGTGAATAAATTGTAAAAACATTATTTAGATGTAAACTAGAAGAGTTTGCATCTTTTTTACTCTAAAAAAGATTAAAATTTTTTCATAAAACAATTGACAAAAGTACTTTTTGTGTGTACAATTGATTATACTAATTCATGAATTAATTTATATTTTTAAATCAAAGAAATTCAATTTTATTCAATATTTTTTTAAATACAACAAATAGGAGGTAAATTGTAATGTCACAAAAATTAACATTAAAAGATGATATAATGTTTAAAGCATTTTTTAGCAGAAATGAAAAGTACTTAAAAAGTTTTTTGAGTGCAATTATGGGAAAAGAAATAAAAATAAAAAAGGTAATGCATGATGCAAGATTAGAACAGTTAACAAAAGAAATGAAATATGGTATACTAGATTTAGAGGTTGAATTAGAAGGTGGAGAAATTGTAAATATAGAAATGCAATTAAAAGATAACAAAAATATAGAAAAGAGAACGACTTTTTATGCTAGCAAAAAAATAGTAGAACAATTAGAACCAAGAGAAGACTTCGCAAAATTAAAAAGAGTTATAGTAATTGCAATATTAAATTACACATTAACAGATTTACCAGAATATGTAACAGAAACTGTAAGGGTATGTAGAAACCATAAAGATTACGAAATGAATAATTTAGCTAAATATTATTATATAGAATTAGAAAAGTTTAGAAAATCTAATCCTAATATGAAAGAAAAGGTAAACCAATGGTTGTCACTGATTGATATGGAAAGGGGGGACCTATTAGAAATGGCAAAAAAGGAAAATAAAGAAGTGAAAAAAGCTGCCGAAGATTTTGATGTATTAACTGGAGATGAAGAAATAAAAAGATTGGCTGAAATAAGATTAATGTCGATTTTGGAAGAAAAGTCTGCTTTGGCAACGGCAAAAGAAAAAGGAACTAAAGAAGGCTGGAAACAGGGGATAGCAGAAGGAAAGAAGAAAGGCATTGAAGAAGGCAAAAAGAAAGGAATTGAAGAAGGAAAGAAGCAAGGCATTGAAGAAGGAAAGAAGCAAGGCATTGAAGAAGGAATAAAACAAGGTATCGCAGAGGGACAAAAGAAGGGGATAGAGGAAGGAAAGAAAAAAGGAATAGAAGAAGGCGAAAAAAATAAAGCAATTGAAATTGCAAAGAAAATGAAGCAACAGGGAATGAGCATTAAAACAATACAAGAAATAACTAACTTAGATTTCGAAGAAATAAAAAAACTGTAATAAAACTGTAACAAAACTGTAATAAAAAAGAAAAATAAATAATCTTGTCATACCCCTCAAACAATGTTAAAATAAAAACAGGTATGTAAAAAGAGAGGGAGGAAAACAAAAAATGAAAAAAATAGTAACAAGTTTTATTATATTAATAATAGCAATACTTATGTATCAAACAGTATATGCTACAGAAAGTAGTACAGGAGCAAGTGTAGTATTTAACTTTTCTGGAGATAGCAAAGTAACACAAGGAACCAAAACAGTAACATATACAATATCATTAGGAGACTTTGTAGGAATTCCAGAAAATGCAATGATGGGATATGAAGCAGTTCTTGAGTATGATAGTAATGTGTTTAATTCAGCTACAATAGAAGGATTAAATGATTGGACAGCACAATACACAGAATCAACAAAAAGATTGATAGGGGAAACAAGAACAAAAGGAGAAGCAAATAAGGAAATTGCAAAAATAACATTAACATTAAAAGATGATGCTCCAGCAGGAAACACAACAGTAAAATTAAATAATGTTTTACTAACTGCAAATGGCAACCAAGAATTCTCGTACACAAAAGAAGCAACATTGCAAATAGAAGCAAAAGCTGAAGAACCAAAAAATGATGACAAAAATAATACTACAGAAAACACAAATACAAACCAATCTGCTACACAAAATGAAAGTAAAAATCAAACAAATAGCAATACACAAAATCCAGTAGCAAACAACACTTCAAATGAATTTAAGAGTTTAACAAAAAAAGGTACAAGCAATAATTCAAAAGTAGCATCAGTTTTACCTAAGACAGGAACAGGAAGAATTGCACTAGCTGTATTTATGATTTTAATTATAGGAATTGGTTGTTTAATAAGATACAAATCAATTCAAACAAAATAATAAAAAATATCGAAAAAACTATTGCCTAAAAAGAGCAAAGATGATATAATGAATGCATAATAAAAAAGGGAGGATTTAATTATGAAAAAACTATTAACAATTTCAATTTTAGCAATTGCTTTAGTATTAATGGCCGTAACAGGAGTTAATGCAACAACAAACGACAATTTAGCTGAAACACTATACAATATAGGAGCTAAATATGGTATGACAAAAGCTGATAAAGTAAAAATTGAAAGATACTTAGTTGATTATCCAGTTACAGAATCAGAAGCTAATGCAATAGTTGCAAAAGCTAATGAAGCTGCAAAAGTAATGGATAATGCTGGAGTAACAGACTTCAATAAATTATCAAAAGAACAAAAAGCTGAAATAAAAACAATTGCTAATCAAGCTGCAAGTATAGTTGATGTAACATTAACATACAAATCTGGTTCTGTTGAAATATATAAAAACGGAAAATTAATTGAAACAGTTACTAATAACAATGGAAAACTTGCTTACACAGGAAATAATAATATGGTTTTAGTTGTTTCTTCAATAGCAGTTATAGCCCTAGCTTCAGTAGCAGTTGCTAGAAAGAAATTAGCTAATGCATAATTTAGTAAGAAATGCAATAAAAGCAACTATTATAGAATTAATAGTTGCTTTATTTATTACTGCAATTTTGATAGGTTTGGGTTATTTTCTATTTGGGGCTAAAATAGAAGAATATATGTCATTAATAAGCAAAGTATCAATTGGAGTAAGCAATGGAACCGATGAAGTTGAAACAATAATAGGGGAAAACAACAAATTAAAAAATTATCCTGAATATGGTGCAAAATATGCAACTATAAAAATACCAAAAATAGATGTAGATCTTCCTGTTTATTATGGAGATAGTTTAGACATATTAAAAAAAGGAGTAGGACATTCAAGTGGAAGCTATTTTCCAGGAGAAGGTGGCTCAATAATATATATGGGTCATAATTCTAAAAAAATGTTTAGAAGATTCTCTGAATTACAAAAAGGAAACGAAATAGAAGTTACAACTACGTATGGAAATTTCAAATATAAAATATATGATATGCAATTAATAAACGAAACAGATGTAGATAAACTTCCAATTCAAAAAAATAAAGAAATTTTAATGGTATACACGTGTTATCCGTTTAACAATATAGGTTATGCAACACAAAGATATGTAGTATATGCAGAATTAGAAAGTTAGGAGGGAAAGAAAAGTGGCAAAAAAAATGATACAATACATAGTAGCTACAATATTAGCTTTAGCAATACTTGGGTTAATTATAATTAATATACTTTCTTCTTCTATATTAAGCAAAGAATATATTTTAGGAAAATTACAAAATCAAAATTATTACGAGAAAATATATCAAGAAACAGAATCTAATTTTGAAAATTATATACATCAATCAGGCCTTGACGAAGATGTGTTAAAAGATATAGTTACAAAGGAAAAAATAGAAAAAGATACCAGAATAATTTTGAATAATATATATAATGGTATGGATGAAAAAATAGATACAAAAGAAATTAAGGAAAAATTAACTGAAAATATCAATAATTCTTTAAATGGCAAGATTTCGAGTTCGGAGCAAAAAGCAATAAATACATTTGTTGATACAATTTGCAAAGAATATGAAACAACAATTTCACATACCAATTACGAAAAAAAGATAAATGAAGCATTAAATAAAATAAATAAATATATTGATTTAGCTAAAAAAGCAATGATGGTAATTATAGGAGTTACAGGTGTTATTTTAGTTTTATTATCAATAAAAAGAATTTATAGAATTACATCAAAAATAGGTGTTGCATTTGTAATTGATGGACTAATTTTAATATTAAGTGAAAAATATGTAAGTTCAAATATTAAAGTAGACACAATAATGTTACTAAATAATGGAATATCAGATGTATTACAAAGTATATTAAATGAAATATTAGGAAACATATTAAAAACTGGAAGTATATTATTAGCTTTAGGAATTGTATTAATAATAGTTTATGCATTAATAAAAAGTATTCGCAAAATAAAACGAGAAAAAGACCAATATACACCAGAAAATTAGTTAGGGGAGAAATTTAATGGAGGAATTAGATTTAAAAGAATTATTAAGCTTATTTTGGAGCAAAATTTTTCAAATAATAGTAATAGTATTAATAACAACAGGTGTTGGAATAATTTACACTTATGGATTTACAACACCAAAATATAGCTCTTCAACAACTTTAGTTCTTACAGGTTCAGAAAAAACAGCAGGAACAGATGGTGCAAATTCAATAACAACAACAGATGTAACATTAAACTCGAAATTAGTTTCAACATATAGTGAACTTGTAAAGAGTAGCAAAGTATTAAGACAAGTTATATCAAATTTAGGTATTGATGTAAATGAAGAAGAATTAAGAAAAAATGTGTCTGTAAAATCTGTAGAAGATACAGAGGTAATAAAAATAACTGTAACAAACGAAAATGCTGCTTATTCAGCAAAAATAGCAAATGAAATAGCAAAGATATTTTCAAATATGGTTTCAGAAATATACAACATAAACAATATATATATAGTTGATGATGCAGAAGTTTCAAATACACCATCAAACATACATCATAGTAAAGATGTAGTAATATTTGGATTCTTAGGAATAGTAATAGCAGTTATGTATGTATTAATAGCAAATATGTTAGATACAACAATAAAAACACCAGAAGATATAGAAAAAGGAGTAGGTTTACCTGTACTTGTAACTATTCCATATATAGAAAACTTTGGAGTTGAAAAAGGAGGTAAAAGAAAATGAAAAAAGAAGTAATAGCACATAAAAATCCGAAATCTCCTATTTCAGAAGTTTTTAGAACATTAAGAACCAATATCCAATTTATGAATGTAAGCAAAAAAATGAAAACACTATTAATAACATCAACATTCCCAAGTGAGGGTAAAAGCTGGGTTGCATCAAACCTAGCAGTTACATTTGCTCAAGCTGGAAAAAAGGTTGTATTAATAGATGCAGATATGAGAAAAGGAAGGCAATATGCAATATTTGGATTATCTCCAAAACCAGGTCTTTCAAACTTTTTATCACAAGTTGAAATTGATAAAAATGGTAGATTATCTGAAGATGTAAGAAATTACATTCAAGCAACAGAAGTTGAAAATTTATTTGTAATAACAGCTGGAAATGTACCACCAAACCCATCTGAGCTTTTGGTATCTGCCCAAATGATAGGGTTATTAGATGCATTAAAAAGTTCGTGTGATATGATAATAATAGATGGAACACCAAGTGAGTTAGTTACAGACTCTGTAATATTATCAAGAATTGCGGATTCTACAGTAATAGTAACAGCACATAAAATAACCAAAAAAGATGCTTTAGAAAGAGTTGTTAAAAACATACAAAATGTTGGTGGAAAAATAGCAGGGGTTGTAATAAATAAAGTTCCTATATCTGCAAAACGTTATGGAGAAAAATATTATTACTATGGTGAAGATAAGATTTTGTCTGGAAAGTCAAAAAGAGAAGCAAATATTTCTAAGAAACAATCTTCAATTGGAAACTTTTCATTTGAAAATAAAAAGCAAGTCCAAGACACATATAATGAAGAACAAGAAGAAATGGAAAACAGAGATTTTTTAAGAGAAGATGATGATCCTATTTTTACACCAAAAGAGCAAAATACAGTAACACCGGAACAAGAAGATGTACCTTTAGATAAAACAAATGATATTTTAAAACAAATTAACGAATATTTAGATAATGAAAAGAAGAAACTATAAAGCTTAAAAAGGAGAAAGATGAAAATGATAGATTTTCATTCACATATACTTCCAAATGTTGATGACGGATCTAAAAGTGTTGAAGAAACTTTCGAATTACTAGAAGAGGCAAAAAATGCAGGATTTGAGGGAGTTATCTCAACCTCACATTATATGGAAGAATATTATGAGGTAAATGTAGCTGAAAGAAAAGTATGGATTAATGCACTAGCTGAAAATTTATATAAAAAAAATATAGACTTAAAATTGTATCTTGGAAATGAGATATATTTTACAGAAAATCTTATAAATTTATTGGAAACTGGAAAAGCAACAAGTATAAATAATTCTAATTATGTATTATTTGAATTTCCTCTAAATTCTAAGCCTATGAATATGTATGATATTATATATGATATGCTAGAATATAAACTAATACCAGTTTTAGCACATCCAGAAAGATATAGTTTTGTGCAAAAAGAGCCAGAAATAGTATATGATTTAATACAAAAAGGTGTGCTTATGCAATCAAACTATGGAAGTATACTTGGAAGATATGGGGAAAAAGCAGAATTAATTAGCAGAAAATTATTAGAAAATAATATGGTTCATTTTTTAGGAAGTGATGTTCATAAACCTAACACTATTTATCCTAGAATTGGTGAGGCTTTAGATATAATTAAGGAGATTGTAGGACGTGAAAAATTAGAAGAACTTACAACTATTAATCCTAAATTAGTATTAGAAAATAGAAGAATTGATATTGATGAACCAAGAGAATTTAAGTTATCTTTGAAAGAAAAGATGATTGTTAATTTGAAAAAATAAAATAATAAAAAAGAAAGGATGAAAAATATGTATTTATCCTTTCTTTTTTTGCGTAAATGCTTGAATATTGGGGTATAAATGTGATAGAATGTGCAAAGAAAAAAAGGAGAAAAGAAAAGTGAAAAAATACATTAAAAATATATTAACAGACAATGTTTGGTGGATTTTTACAGCTATTACATTAATATTTTTTGGAACACTGTACAAAATGGAGTTTGCAGTAGATACTTATGCAACCTTGTCATTTACAATGAAAGAATTTATAAATCAATTTGCCTCATCTGGAAGATTCTTGTTAATATTTGTTGGAATAATATTTAAAATATTAAATTTTAATAATAAAACAATTTATATTTTATCATATTTAATGGCAATAATGTGTATGGTAATTAGTTTATACAAATTATACAGCATAATAAAAGAAGATATTGGGTCAAAATTTTTAAAAATATTAATACCAATATTGATTGTGTTAAATGCTTTTTCGCTAGAATTATTTTTATTTATAGAAAAAGGAATAATGTTATTTGGTGTAACTATGTGCATATTTGCAGCTGGTGAAATAAAAAAATGGTTAGAAAGCAAAAATAAAAAATACTTAATTTTATCAGGAATTTTTCTGCTACTTGCAAATTTTTCATACCAAGGTGTAGTAGGTATATTTGTTGCAATATCTATTATATACATATTAAAATATTCTAAAAATATAAAAGAATTTGTAATTAATAATATATGTGTTGCTCTAAGTTATGGAATACCTGCTATTATAGATTATTTATTAATAAAAATATGTTATATATCTAGTAGAATAAATGGAGAAATTATATTATCAGAGTCACTAAAAAAAATATATAAAAGTTCGAAAGATATGATATTAAATACTTATCTTATGTTGCCAAAGTATTTATTTGCTATACTAATTGTAGCAATATGTTTTATAATTATATATGAAATTTTATCAAAAAAAGAGAACACAAAAGGTAAAGTAATAGACATACTAAAAATTTTATATATAATCGGTGCTGTTTTATTTGCAAGTATAGCACCACAAATTATGCAAAATACAGAATCAATTTGGTTTGTTGCAAGAAGTACATATTCGTATGCCTCACTTTTTGGAATACTAGTACTATATTTATTTATGAATTTCAAAAATATAAAAAATAAAAATAAAAATTTTGTGATAATTTTAAGTTTAGTATTACTTATAGTACAATTTGGAAGATTTAATGAAATAGAAACTTCAAGATATAAAACAAACGAAATGGATTATGAAATTACAAACAAAATAGTTTCAAAAATACAAGAATATGAAAATCAAACAGGAAATAAAATAACAAATATAGCATTATATGAAGATAAATCAATGTCTTATGCATATAACGGAGTATTTACAACAGGAGATACAAACATTAAAGCTTACGCAAAAGACTGGTGTATAATTTACATTTTAAAATATTACGCTGGAATGGATTTAATAAAAACAAGCCAAGACTCGGAAATTGCAGAAAAATTTAATAACCAAGATTGGAAGGTTTTTGATGATAATCAGTTAATATTTAGTGGAGATACAATGCATTTGTGTAAATATTAAAAAATAGTAAGGGAGGAAGAATTAATCATTGAAGATTAATTTGATATAATATGTTAGATAAATTAGCAAAAAATATAGTAGTATTTTTTTCAACAGTTATACTTTTAACATGCACAATTATTAGTATGTTTTTTATTGCAACAGTTAAAAATTTTGACGAAAATGTAATGATAAAATTAACAACATCAGTAGGACTAATATGTTATTTAGCAATAGATTTTATAATAGTGTTTGGGATAAAAAAATTAGAAGATAAAGTAAAAATATCTAAGAAAATAAAGAAAGCAGTACTGATTATAGCAATATGTATTTATGCGGGAGTTTCTGTATATTGGGTAAGAACTTCTAATATACCACCTGTAGATGATTCTAAAAGTGTAAATAATTTAGCAATAAGCTTTGTTAACCGGAGATATTGATGCAATAAAAAGTAGTGGATATATTGAAAAATATCCATATCAAATGGGAATGGTATGGGTAGTAGGAAATTTATATAAAATTTTTAGAACTACAAATTATAAACTAATTCAATATATAAATATTATAGCAAATATAATAACATTTATAGTTATGTATTTAATTTTAAAGAATTTAGGCAAAAAATATAAAGTAAATGAAACAATATACTGGATAATGTGTCTTACATTTATACCATTAATTTTGCTTACTACATACGTATATGGAGATTATATTGGACTTGCATTATGTATTAGTGGAGTTTATTTTATAATGAAATACAAGGAAAGTAACAAGATAGCTTATTTTATTGGATCAGCAGTTACAATGGCATTAGCATATATTACTAAAACAAATTATTTAATAATAATACTTGCAATATTAATTTATTTAGCAATGTATTTAATACAAGATATCTATAAAAAAAGAAAACGAAAAATTATAAATAACATAGTTTGTATTATAGTATTTATGCTAATTACACTAATACCATTTAATTGCATAAAAAATCATTATGCAAACAAATATGAATGCAGAAAAGAACATTCAATTCCAACAAGTGTATGGATATATATAGGGATGACAGAAAGCTCTAGAGCTAATGGTTGGTATGGAGAGTCTGCATTAGAATCGTGGAAAGATACACCTTTAGCACATAAAACATATCCACAGAAAGTAAAACAAAGAGTAAAAGAATTAATAACACATCCAATATATATGGGAAAATTTTATTTTATGAAAACTGTTTCAGGATGGGCTGATCCATATTTCCAAAGTATTTGGTATAATGTTGGAGTACAAGATAAAGATGAAATAATGAGTAACATAATGAAAAGCAAAAAATATAAGCTAATAGAAATATACCAAAAGGCATTAACAATTTTAATATATGGAGGAGCATTAATTGCTATAATAAAAAATAGAAAAAATCTTAATAATGAATTAATTTTATTATTTACAATATTTATAGGAGGAATGTTATTCCACACATTATGGGAAATGAAGTCAAGGTATACACTTCCATATGTAATAATGCTTATACCAATATCTGCAATTGGAATACAAAATATTGAAGATAAATTAAAAACTTATAAAATAAAAAGATTAAATAAACAAAATTAAATAAAAAGAGAGGATTTTAATATGAATAAGAAAATATCAATAATAATTCCAACATATAATGAACAAGAATCACTACCATTTTTACACGAAAAATTAAATGAGATTATGGGACAAATGCCAAAATACGATTTTGAAATATTGTTTGTAAATGATGGAAGTAAAGACAAATCATTAGAAATTATAAAAAAATTTAGAGAAGAAGATGGAAGATATAATTATATTGATTTTTCAAGAAATTTTGGACAAGAAATAGCAATGGCAGCAGGGCTTGATTATGTAACAGGAGATTGTGCTATATTTATGGATGCAGACTTGCAAGATCCACCAGAATTAATACCAGAACTTGTAAAACATTGGGAAGAAGGATATGATGACGTTTATGCAAGAAGAAGAAAAAGAACTGGTGAAGGTTTTGTAAAGAAATTTACTTCAAAAATGTATTACAAGGTATTGCAAAAAATGACAAATGTAGAGATTCAAAAAGATACAGGAAATTATAGGTTAATAGATAGAAGATGTATAAATGCTTTAAAGGAAATGACAGAATCTGAAAGATGTTTAAAAAGTATGTTTAGTTGGATTGGCTATAATAAAAAAGAAGTTTTATTTGATAGACCTCCAAGAGTTGCTGGAAAAACAAAATGGAATTATATAAAATTAATGGATTTAGCAATAAATGGGATAACATCTTTTACAACATCACCACTTAGACTTGCAATTTGGGTTGCTATTCCAACATTTATGATGCTTATTATATATGCAGGATATGTAATAGCTAAGTGTTTTGTAACACATACAATGGTACAGGCTTTTCAAGCTATAATATTACTTATTTTATTTTTCTCTGGAATTCAAATTCTTCTTTTTGGTATAGTAGGTGAATATCTAGGAAGAATATTTAAGGAAACTAAAAATAGACCATTATATTTTGTAAATGAACATAATGGAAAAAAAGAAATGAATGAAAATAAATAAATCCACACTATTAAGAAAGGTAAAGAAAATATGAAAAAGGCAGAAGTGCAAATGATAGAAAAAAAGAAAAATAACAAAAATCAGATGTATACATTTTTTGTTATGTTAATGTTTGCTGTAATAATATGTTCAAATTTCTTTAGAATGCATTTTTCACAAGATACATATTGTATAAATGTAGACTATGGATATGATAGATATATAAAACATTTTCTTTCAATAGGTAGAATTTTAGGGGCAGTGCAAATGTTTATTACAAAAAAACTAAATATACCATTTGAAACTATGGTTATAGGAAGTTCTGTATCAGCAACTATATTATTAACACTATCTTGGTTTATGCTTTATAGTTATACTATAAAAATTGCTAAAATAGGAGAAAACAAAAAGAAACAATTATTAATAGCTGGAATTACATTTAGCATAATATTTAATTTTTGTACATTTGAAACATTAGTATTTGCAGAAGCAATAGTACTTGCATTTTCAATATTATGTGCTACACTTGCATCTTGTATATATACATCTAATCTTAAGAGAAAAAACATATATACAGCAATATTAATTTTTCTAACAATCCTTGCATACCAAACAAGTACATCATTATTTTTAATTATTACCTTGGTATTTATAGCATTTAAAAATAAGGGAAACATAAAAGAAATATTAAAAAAATCAATATATGTAGGATTGATTTTTGGAGTTTCAATGATTTTGGGACTACTTATAACAAAATTTTTGGGAAACTACCTTAATTGGGTTGAAAGAGAAACAACATTGTTATCAATAAAAGAAATGATACAAACAATAGTTAAGTATTTGGATTTTATTGTAATAAAAAACTTCTATATAGAACCAAAGGGATGGAATTTTATTGTTATTATATTTTTAACAATTATATTTATAGCTCAAGTTATAAAAAGCAAAGAATATTTTCACATTTTAGAATACATTGTTTTAGTGGCTTTATGTTGTATAATACCAATATTACCATTAATGGCAATTCCAATAAAAGATCAATATATGGAAACTAGAATGGCAATGGTTTTTGGGGCATTAGCAGGAACATTATTGCTATACCTAATATTAGTGATGAAAGCAGATGAAACTAAAGTAATAAAAGATATAATAAGTATTATTACAATTACATTATTTGTAATAAATTCCATATATTTTATTAGAAGTTCATCAGAAAATATAGCAACAGGTTATATAGACAGAAATATTGCAAAATCTATAATATATAATATAGAAAAATACGAAAAAGAAAATGATATTAAATTAAAAAAGATTGTGGTTGGATATGATAAAAAACCAATATATTATTATGAAGGTCAAATAATGTTAAGAAGTACTAATGGAAGAGGTTTAGCTACTAATTTTACTGTTGCACCATTAATTGAATATTATTGTGGAGAAAAATATGATTGGTATGTTTCACAAGAAGAAATAGATGAAAGATTTTTAGAAAAAAATTGGGATGCATATAGTGAAGAACAGCTAGTTTTTGAGGGAGATACATTATATTTATGTGTTTATTAAAAATTAATAATAAACCTAAAAACCTTAAAAGGGGATGAATAATGATGAAAAATGAGAAAATTGCACTTATTATTATTGGAAATAACAATATAGAAAAATGCATAGAAAATATAAGAAAACAAAGCTATATAAATGATATTGAGATAATAGTGTTATATAACGAAAATAATGAAGAACAAATTGAAAATATAAGGCCTAAATATGAAAAAATACAATTTCTATCTTATAAACAAAATATGTTTAAGGCTATTAAACAAAATGAAAATCTTATAAAAGGAAAATATGTATCTATATTAAATAGTGAAGATGATATAACAATAGATTTTTATAGAACGATGGCATTTAAAGCTGTAAAAAATAATGCTGATATGGTTATAAGTAATGCTATATTAAAATATAAAGATGGCGGAAAAGCATATTTAAACTTAAGTGAAGCATCATTAAAAGAATTAAATGGCAAAGAAAATTTAAAAGAATACCTAAATTTATCAACTGTCTCATTTTTATGGAATATTTTTGGAAATAAAATATTCACAAAAGAATTATTTATTCATACAGTAGATAATGTATGTGAAAAAGAAGAAAATGTGCAAAATTTTTACTTTTTTACGGTAATGCTTTATTATAGCAAAAAAGTAAATATTGTCAAAAACGAAGTATTATTTTACTCTTTTGAGGAAAACAATTTTGAATCTGCAAGAAGTATTTTAAGCAATAAAGAAATAAAAGAAGAAAATTTATATGAAAATACAAAGAAAAATTTTGAATATATTGATGAATTTTTTAAAAATAATAATATAGATAGCAAAATAGAAAATTTAAAGGAAATATATTTAAAGAAAGATACTAATTTAAAAAAAGATATTTTGTTAAAAAATAAAACAGCTTGGAATGATAACCTAGAAAAGTTAAAAAAAGAAATAATATCTGATAATACTCAAATAGTAAGTTTTGATATTTTTGATACCTTAATATTAAGACCATTTTGGAATCCTATAGATTTATTCTCATTTATGGATGAGTATTTTAAAGATATTACAAAAATGAAAACAGGGATGGATTTTTCAAAATTAAGAGTCGAAGCAGAAAAAGTAGCGAGAAAAAGGTATTGTACCAAAAAAGAAATACAAGATATAACACTTGATGAAATTTATGAAGAATTAAGAAATGAAACAAAACTAGATGAAAAAATTATAGAATTATTAAAGACAAAAGAACAAGAATTAGAGATAAAGTTCTGCACAAAAAGAAATGTTGCTATGGAAATATATGAGTTAGCAAAATACTTAAATAAAGAAGTAATTTGTACCTCAGATATGTATTTGCCAATTGAAACCATAAGGAAAATAATAGAAAAAAATGGATATATAATTGAAAAAATATATTTATCTTCACAAATAAAACTTACAAAGTTTACAGGAGATTTATATAAATATGTATTAAAAGACTTAAATGTACAACCTGAAAAAATAGTGCATGTGGGAGATAATTATTATTCAGATTATGAACAGGCAAAAAAACAAGAAATAAATGCGATGTTCCTACCAAAAACAATAGATGTATTTTGTAATGAAAATATAACAAATGCTTTATCTCAGTTGTATAGGAAAAATATGTCTGTATGGGAAAGCAATTCAAATGGATTAAATTTTATGGGTATACGTTCAATGCTTGCAATGGTTGCAAATAAATATTTTGACAACCCATATAGAACTTTTAATAATGAAACAGACTTTAATTGTGACCCAAATTTGATTGGATATTATGCATTAGGAATGCATTTATATGGAATTACAGATTGGCTTATAAAAGACTCTATTAAAGAAAATTATGATAGAATTGTATTTATGGCAAGAGATGGATATTGGGTAATGAAAGCCTACGAAATAATGAAAAACAGCTATCCAAAGGCACCAGAAGAATTTTACTTATATATATCAAGACGTGCTACAATACCAATAACATTAAATAATAGGCTGGATTTTTTCAAATTATCAGAATTAATAGATATATATAAATATACCCCTATTACAATATTAAAATATATAAAAAATATTTTACATAATACAGAAAAAATAAATGAAGAATGCGAAAAGATAGGGCTTAATGTAAACCAAAAGTTTGAAAGCAAAAGTGAATTTAACAATTATATGAACTTAATAATAGAAAAATTTTATGATGAAAATAAACATAAAACAATAGTTGAAAATTTAAAGAAATATTTCTTAAATGCATTTGATAAAAAATCGTGTGCATTTGATATAGGATATAGTGCAAAACCAGAGTTATATTTATCTGAAATATGTGGTAAGCCTATAGACACATATTTCATAAACATTAGCAATGAAGAAGCATTAAAAAATGCAAAGATTGGAAAATTCAGATTAAAAACATACTTTGATTACAGACCTACAATTACAGGTGTAGTTAGAGAATCTTTAATGTCAACAGCAGATGCTTCTTGTATAGGTTATGACTTTGATAGTAGTGGAAATGTTATTCCAATATTTGATGAAAAAGAAGAAAACTATCAAAAAAGGTTTATCTTTGACGCAATGCAAAAAAAAGCAATGGAATTTATTGAGGATATAACTAAAACTTTTAAAGATGATATAGAAAAAATGTATTATCAAAAATATTATATTTCACTAGCTCACGAAATGTATGTAAATTCAGCTAAAAAAATTGACCAAGATGTTTTCTATGGAATAGATTTTGAAGATGCAGTAGGTCTTGGAGAAAATATTACAGCAATAAATGAGTGGAACTCTGAATTAGAAAAAAATAATCAAAAAAGAACTACAGAATTGTTTGATACTGATTGTGCAAAGAACATAAAAGAAAGATGTTTGAAGCTAGAAAAAAAGAATATAGAATTAGAAAATCAGAATGCGATTTTTAAAGAAGAACAAGAAAAAATGACAAAAGAAAAAGTTCAATGTCAAAATGAAATAAATATGCAAAAACAACAAATAAGAGACTATGAGGAAAAATATGAAGCAAAAAATAATGAACTTGAAAAAGTTTATAATAGTAAAAGATGGCAATTAATGGAAAAGATAGATAATATTTTAAAAAGAAAAAAATAGTTTTTCTAAGCTTGACAAGTAGACAAATAAAATATAAGATGTGTGGCAAATAGGAAAGGAGCATAAAATGAAGCAAGAACAGAAGAAATTATCCATAATTGTACCTGTATATAATGCTGAACAATATATGGAGAAATGTTTAAACAGATTATTAGAACAATCATATTCAAATATAGAAATAATAATTGTAAATGATTGCTCACAAGGAAATTGCGAACAAATAGCAAATAAATATAAGGAAATAGACAAAAGAGTAAAATATATAAAACACGAAAAAAATAGAGGATTATTTCAAGCAAGAATAACAGGAGCAAGTATTGCAACAGGAGAATATATTGCATTTTTAGATAGTGATGACTATGTATCAATAGACTATTATAGAACACTAATGCAAAACATTGAAGAAAATAATGCTGATATTGCAATGGGAAATATGGTATTAGAATATGATGATGGAAGAAAAGAAATATATAACCTTTTTGATGCAAAACATCTTAATTTAGCAGGAGAAGATTGTTTAGATGAATATTTTGAACAAGAAGGACTTTCATTTGATTGGCATATAATATGGAATAAAATATACAAAATGGAAATATGGAAAAAAGCATTAAAACATTATAAAAAAATTACAACACATTTATTAATGACAGAAGATTTTGCTTTTTCAACAGTACTATTTTATTATGCAAAAAGACTTACAATGGCACAAAATGATTGTATATTTTACTGTAAACATGAAACAACATCAACCTCTGTAGATGATTTGAAAATTGGAAAGTTTAATAAAAATATAACAGATCTTACAACATCATTTAATTTTATAGAAAACTTTTTAAAAGAAGAAAAAATATATAATAAATATAAAGTTAAATTTGAGAAGTGGAAATGTTTATATGCAAACCAACAAAAATCGTATGTAAAAAGATCAAAAATGTCAAATGAGGAAAAAGAAGAAGCTAATAATAAAATTGAAAAATTCTATCCAAATGCAAAAAAAATAAATAATTCTGAGTATTTTTATAGTATAGTTACTAATTGGGACGATGGATTAGAAAGAATAAAATTAGCAATATGTGACAAAAACATAAAATATGTAAGTTTTGATATATTTGATACACTAATAAAAAGACCTTTCTATGAACCAAAAGATTTATTTATATTACTAAATAAATACTTTAGAGAATATACAAATGGTGTATCAGGTATGGACTTTTCTAAAATAAGGGTATATTGCGAAAATTTAGCAAGAGAGCAAATAGAAAGTGAAGAATGCCAAGATGTAACACTTGATGAGATATATAAAACAATTGAAAAACAATATGGTATAGAAAAAGATGTTATAGAAAAATTAAAAAACAAAGAAATAGAATATGAAATTAGATTTTGCGATAGAAGAAATACAGGGTATGAATTATATTTGTTAGCATTAGCAATGGGCAAAAAAGTAATATTTACATCTGATATGTATTTAAGTAAAGAAGTAATACAAAAAATATTAGAAAAAAATGGATATATAGATAATGAAAAATTATATTTATCATCAGAAATAAAACTTTCAAAAGGAAGAGGAGACTTATTTAAGTATGTTTTAAATAACTTACAAATAAATCCTGAAGAAATGATACATATAGGGGATAATTATTGGTCAGATGTAACAAAACCAAAAGAATTAGGAATAAATGCAATGCATCTTCCAAAAGCAATAGATGTAGCATTTAATGAAGAAAAGGTAAATTGCTTATCTAAAATGTTTGTACAAAGTATGCCATTTTGGAGAGATAATGTTGCATCTATGGAGTTTGTTGGAATTAGAACAATGCTTGCTATGGCAATGAACAAATATTTTGATAATCCATATAGGTCTTTTAATAAATCTTCAGACTTTAATGCAGACCCTTATTTAATAGGTTATTATGTACTTGGAATGTACACATTTGCAATATCAAAATGGTTATTAGATAAAACTGCAAATAAGGGCTATAAAAATATGGTATTTATGGCAAGAGACGGATATTTACCAATGGAAGCATATAAAATAATGAAAAAATTCTATAAAGATGCACCAGAAGAAAAATATTTGTATGTGTCTAGAAAAGCATTAGTGCCAATAACTATAATAAATAAACTTGATTTTTACAAATTACCAGAATGTATAAATGTAACAAATCATACACCTATTGAAATTTTACAATACCTAAAAGATTGTTTAAAAGAAAATGTAGATATATATGAGGTTTTTAGTAAAAATAATATAAATCCAGATAAAAAGCTTGAAAATATAATGAATTTCAACAAATTTATCAAAGTAGTAATTGATAATTTATATGATGAAGCAAAACATCTAAAACAACTTAATATATTGAGAAAATATTTCGAAACATATTATGAGGACAGTTCTGCAACATTTGATGTAGGATATAGTGCAAGACCAGAACTATTTTTATCAACATTATGTCAAAAGCCAATAGATACATTCTTTTTGAATATAAATAAAGATGAAGCATATAGACACAGTGATATGGCAGGATTTAAAATAGAAACATTTTTCTCTGGTAAACCATCTGCTACAGGATTCACTTATGAAGCAATGTTATCTGCATTAGCACCATCATGTATAGGATATGATATAAACGGAAATGAAGTTAAACCAGTCTTTGAAAAATATAATAAAACATATCAGGAAGAATTTATAATTAGTATTATGCAAAATTCAGCAATTGAATTTGTAAATGACGTTGTAAATACTTTTGGAGAGGAAATAAATGAATTATATTATGAAAAATATTATATATCATTACCTGTTATGGCATATATAAATTCTGCAAAAGATGTAGATAAATCAATATTTGATGCTATTTATTTTGAAGATGATGTACGTATAAAAGAGCCTGTAAAAATGACTACAGAATGGAATAATGAATTATGGAATAAAAATCAACGTACAATGGGTGAATTAATAAGTAGAGGTGTAATAGTAAATAACAATGTAGAAAATTATGGATATTTAGATTATAATAGAAACCCAGATTTAGAGCATCATAGTAAACCAGTAAGATTTATATATTATATGTTATATGATAGACCAACATTTAAAAGAAGAATGAAAGAATCATTTAAGTCACATAAAATATTATTTGGTATAGGAAAAATAATATATAAAGTGTGTGCAAAAATAAAGAATATAATATATAATATAATTCGAATGGGAAAAGGAGGAAAAAAAAAGTGAAAGAAAAAGACGGAGAAGAATATGCAATAGAAGTACAAGATGTATACAAGACATTTAATGTGTATTTAGACAAAGCCAATAGTTTGAAAGAAAAAATGCTATTTTGGAAGAGAAATAAAAAAGAAGTAAGAGAAGTATTAAAAGGAATAAATTTGAATATAAAAAAAGGTGAAGCAGTTGCTCTAATTGGGGTAAATGGAAGCGGAAAATCAACATTATTAAAATTAATGACAAAGATAATTTATCCAAATAAGGGACAAATTATAACAAATGGAAAATTAACATCATTACTAGAATTAGGAGCAGGTTTCCATCCAGACTTTTCAGGTAGAGAAAATATATATTTTAATGCTTCGATATTTGGATTAACCAAAAAACAAATAGATGATAGATTACAACAAATAATTGACTTTTCTGAATTAAAAGATTATATAGATAATCCTGTTAGAACATATTCTTCAGGAATGTATATGAGACTTGCTTTTGCTGTTGCAATAAATGTAGATGCAGATATTTTATTAGTAGATGAAATTTTATCTGTTGGAGACCAACATTTCCAAGAAAAATGCATAAATAAAATGAAAGAACTAAAAAAAGAGGGAAAAACAATGGTTTTTGTAACACATGGTTTAGAGTCAGCAAAAGAACTATGTGATAGAGCTGTATGGATTAACAAAGGTGTTATAAGAATGGATGGAAATACAGATGAAGTAATAAAAAAATATATAGAAGAAACGGCATAAGAAAGGAGAAACAGATGAAATTTTTTAAAGCATTATATGATTATAGAGAATTATTAAAAACAAGTATAAGTAAAGATGTAAGAGGAAAATATAAAAATTCAGTATTAGGAATATTATGGTCATTTTTAAATCCATTATTACAAATTGCAGTATATGCATTAGTATTTCCATTAATTATGAGAAATAGTATACCAAATTATACAGTGTTTATATGTTGTGGACTAATACCTTGGACTTTTTGTACATCAGCAATTAACAGAACCTCATTTACGATGGTAGAAAATGGAAATATTATAAAAAAGGTATTTTTTCCAAGAGAAATACTGCCATTATCTGTAGTAACTAGTGAAGCTATAAACTTTATAATTTCAACACTTATAATTTTAGCATTTGTTATTGCCTATGGTATGGGAATTAGCAAATTTATAATTTTCTATCCATTGGTATTATTAGTACAATATATACTTTTAATTGGAATTTCTTTTATAGTATCAAGTGTTACAGTATATTTTAGAGATTTACAACATTTTATAGGAATTGCTTTACAATTACTATTTTATGCAACACCAATAGTATATATACCAGATGCAATACCATTAGAATTCCAATGGATAATAAAATATAATCCTATGACTTACATAATAAATGCTTACAGAGATATTTTTTACTATCAACAAATGCCAAGTTTAATGTTTTTGGCAAGAATACTAATATTAGGAATAGTAATATGTTTGGTTGGATATTTTATATTTAACAAATTACAAAGAAGATTTGCAGAAGAACTTTAAAATTAGGAGAATAATAAATGAAAGAATTTAATTTTAAGTTAGAGCCAGGAAGAAAATTATATAATAACAGAGAGTATGTGGAGACTTTTCCACTTATCTCTGTTATTGTGCCTTTTTATAATAGCGAAAAATTTATTGAACAAACAATAAAATCAATATTAAATCAAACCTTTCCAAGTTATGAAATTTTAATAATTGATGATGGTTCAACAAATAAAATGGCATTAGAAAAATTAGAACAAATAAAAGAATTAGACAAAAGAATAAAAGTATTTCATAAACAAAATGAAGGACTTGCAACTACAAGAGATTATGGGGCAAGCAAGTCTGATGAGCATGCTAAATATCTTATGTTTATTGATGATGATGATTTAATAGAACCAACATTTTTAGAATGTGGATTTTGGACATTAGAAACTAATAAAGATGCAGCTTGGGCATATTCTGATTCATTGGGATTTGGTTCTATAGAATATACTTGGAACAAGTATTTTAGTTCTGAAAAAATGAAAAAAGAAAATGATTTGATCTCTGCAGCATTAGTTAGAAAGACAGATTTCTTTTTAGTAAATGGATATAACCTAAAAGAAAAAGCCGTAAATGAAGATTGGAATTTTTGGCTAAAATTATTGAGTAAGGAAAAATTTCCTGTACATATAAGTTTTTATGGAGAATGGTATAGAAGAAAAGAAAATGGAGAATTGCAAAGGTCAAGAGAAAATAAAGAAAGAAGTTTAGAAATAATAAATAATACAGCAAAAGGTGTAACAAAAGAAATAAAAGCAAAGCAATATCCATGTTACAATTATAATTATGAACTTATAGAAGATAATTTAAAAAATATAGAAATACCTAAAAGAATAAATAAAAAAGATACAATAAATATTTTATTTATAATTCCTTGGATGGTTACAGGTGGAGCTGATTTATTTAATTTAAGTTTAGTTAAAGGATTAAATAAAGAAAGATATGAAATAACAATAATATCTACAGAGCCAAATGAAAATGTATTAAGACAAGAGTTTGAAAACAATGAAAATGTAAGAGTATATGATTTAACATCATTTTTAGATAAAAGATATTGGGTAGCTTTTGTAAATTATATTATCCAAAAGGAAAATATAAATTTAATCTTTAATTCTAATAGTAAAACAGGTTATTCTATGTTACCATACATAAAATCAATGTATCCAGAAATACCAATTCTTGACTATGTACATATGGAAGAGTGGTATAATAGAAATGGTGGATATTCTAGATATTCTTCAATGTATAATTCTATAATAGATAAAACGATGGTATGTAATGAAAATAGTAAAAAAATTCTAGAAGAACATTTTAAAAGAAATTCAGATGAAGTTCAAACAGTATATATAGGTGTTGATGAAGAAAAATTTAATCCAGATAGATATAATAAAGAAGAGCTAGAAAAAAAATATTTAGGTGATACAACAAATAAAAAAATAATATCATTTATATGTAGAATTTCGGAGCAAAAAAGACCATTACTATTTTTAGAAATTATTAAAAAGCTAAAAGAAAAAAGACAAGATTTTAAGGTTTTAGTTGTAGGAGATGGTAATCTTCTTGGCAAAATGAAAGAAAAAGCTAAAAAGATGAATCTTTTAGAAGATATTATATTTTTTGGAGAAATTAAAAATACAGGGGAAATATACAAAATAAGTAATGTAACTGTAAATTGTTCATTAAAAGAAGGTTTAGCATTAACCTCTTATGAATCGCTAAGTATGAATGTACCAATTGTTTCGAGTGATGTTGGAGGACAAAAAGAACTAATTTCAAAAGATGTTGGAGAAATAGTAAAATTAATGCAAAATGAAGAAGATGTTTATTTAGAAAAATATAGTCCTGAAGAAATAAATAGTTATGTTAAAGCAATAAACAAGGTTTTAGACAATTTAGAAACTTATAAATCAAATTGTAGAAAAAGAATTTGTGAGAATTTTACAATAAGTAAGATGATTGAAAAGATGGATAGTATTTTTGAAGAAACTCATAAAAATCCTTCGAAGAAGAAAATAGAAAATGGTTATGGCCTTTCAAAAAATAAGGATATTACAAAAGAATTAATTACTGCTAATTTCAAAAGTGATGAGCTAGAATATAAGTGGGAATGTAGTGAATATGAAAGAAAAGTATATGGAAAAAATTATTCAGCTTTTGGACTTAATTCTAGAAAAGAACTGCTTAAAGAAAAATTATGGCAGGTGCCAGTGTGGAGATTTATGATTAAAATTTACCACAAAATAAGATAATTAAATAATAAAAAAATGAGTATGTATATTAAAGTATATATGCTCATTTTTCTTGTTTATTAGAATATTTTTCAATTGACTTTTGTATGTGTTTGTGGTAGTATTTTATCGAGATAATTTTACAAAAATCTAAAAAAATTAGGAGGAAAAATGATGAAAAAAGTTTTAGTAAAAGCAACTTTTGTCATAACAATAATTTTAGCAATATTATTTCAAGTAAGTTCGTATGCAACAGAAAAAAGTGATAAAAAAAGTAATGTAAAAATTAGTGAAGGAATTTATAAAATAATTTTAGCAGACTCTCCAGAAAAGAGTGTAACTATAGAAAATGAAAGCTCAAGCAATGGAGCAAATGTTTGTATACAAAAATATAATAACGATGTAAATCAATTATTTAAAATAAAATATGATAAAGAGGGGTATTGTGAAATAATTCCTGTTAATTCTGGAAAAAGAATTGATATTGCAGGCTGGGGAAATGGTGTAAATATTGAGCAATGGGGTGAAAATACTACATCAGATAGCCAACAGTTTACTATGTCAAAAAATGAAGATGAAACTTACAATATAATAGGAAAAAGACAAAATTTATATTTAACCGCAGATGAAACATCTTCGGAAAATAAAATAAATTTAATAGGAAACGAGAAAGACGAAAAAAAATCACAAAAATTTAAACTAGAAAAAATAGAAACTCCAGAAAATGGAAGATATAAAATAGTTTTAGCAAATTCAAAGACAAAAAGTGTATCTGTAAAAAATGGAAAAATTGGAAATGGTGTTGGAATAGAATTAAATACATATAAAGATACAGCTAAACAGCAATATGAAATTAGATATGACAGTGAAGGTTATTGTGAAATTATTCCAGTACATTCTGAAAAAAGATTAGATGTATGTGGCTGGGGGAATGGTGTAAATATTGAACAATGGACTGAAAATAATTCAACAGACAGTCAAAAATGGACAATAATAAAAAACGAAAAAGGAAACTTTAATATTATATCTAAAAGACAAAATTTATATTTAACAGCTCAAAACTCAAATTCTTCAAATGGTACAAAAATAGAAGGACATGAGAAAAACGGAGAAAATGGACAAGAATTTTATTTAGAAAAAATAGAGTCAAATAAAATAATAGATGAAGGAACTTACAAAATAGTAAGTGCAAACAATAGAAATAAAAGTATATCAATAGATAGAGGTAGCTCAGATAATAATGCTAATGTTCATTTATGGGAATTTAATAATTGTTTAGAACAAGAATTTAATTTAGTATATGACGAAAATGACGGTTATTATGAGTTAATAGCTGTAAACTCTGGAAAAAGATTAGATGTATGTGGATGGGGAAATGGAACCAATATAGCACAATGGTCTAAGAATCCTAACACAGATAGTCAAAAATGGAAAATAGTTAAAAACTCTAAGGGAAATTATAACATAATATCAAAAAGGCAAGGTCTTTATTTAACTGTTAATAATTCTAATTTTTCAGATGGAGCAAATATCGAAGCGTGCTGGAAAAATGAAAGTGACGGACAAGAATTTAAAATAGAAAAAATAGCTACAAAAAGTGAAAAAACTGTAGAAGATGGCACATACAAAATGATGGTTAATTCTAATAGAAATATGGTAGTAGAAGCAGCAGGTGGAAATTGGGATAATTGTGGAAGATTACAAGTTTGGCAAAATTTTGATACAGCATGGCAAAAAGTAACAATTAAATATGAAAATGGATTCTATAAAATAGGGCTAAATCATAGTGGAAAAAGCTTGACAGTAAAATATGATAGAAGTTCGATAGGCTCAGAAGTTATGCAATATGACTTTAACTGGGGAGAAAACCAAAAATGGGTAATTAGAGATAATGGAAATGATAATATTTCTATATATCCATTATCTAGCTGGATGTATGCTTTAAATGTTAATGAAAATATAAGTAATGGTTCAGTTTTAAATTTGAATTATAAAACTCAAGATGAAACAGAAAAATTTCATTTAGAAAGATATTATGAAAGATATGCACAAGAAGGAACTTATGGATGGTCAGGACTTAAAGTAAAAGGAAATGGCAGTGGCGGAGAATATTTAAAATTTTATAAAGTAGGAAATGGAAGTGAAAAATTATTTTTAAACTTTTCAATACATGGATTTGAAGATTCTTACTATAGAGATGGTTCAGAACTAACCTATATAGCAGATGAATTTTATTCATATATGAAACAAAATATGCCAGTAGATTTAATAGATAAGTGGACAATTTATATTCTTCCAGCATCAAATCCAGATGGACAACATAATGGTTGGACAAATAATGGACCAGGCAGAACAACAATTTATAGTTGGGCAAATGAAAATAAAGGAATAGATATGAATAGATGTTTCCCTGTAAATTATAAATCAACAACTAAATCCTCAAGAAATTATAATGGAACACAACCTTTACAAGCATTTGAAGCAGAAAGTTTAAGAAATTTTGTATTATCTAATACTGGAAGCAAAAATATTGTAATAGATGTCCATGGATGGCTAAATGAAACAATAGGAGATAGTGGGATTGGATGGTATTACAGAAATCAATTTGGAATAAGCAAACATATTGGAACTTATGGTAGTGGCTACTTCATTCAATGGGCAAGAACAATAGCAAATACAAGATCTATGCTTTTGGAATTGCCAGAAGTACAAAATCACAATCAAGTACTTGAAAGAAATTATTCTAATAAATTTATAAATGCTACAATTCAATTATTAAAAGATAATTAAAAGGAGGTTAGCAGAAGATGAAAAAAATAAGCATATTATTAATAACTATATTATTATTTATTCCATTAACTTTAATAGGTGCAAATTCTCAAGCAATAGCTGTAACAGACGAAAAGAAAGTTGAAGATGGGATATACAAAATAGTATTAGCAGAGGACCAAACAAAAAGTGTAACAATAGCAAATGGAAGTACTGGAAATAGTGCTAATGTACAAATTAACAAATATGAAGGTATGCCATATCAAGAGTTTAAATTAGTATCTGATGGACAAGGATATTATGAGATAATTGCTGTAAATTCAGAAAAAAGACTAGATATGTGTGGCTGGGGAAATGGGACTAATATAGAACAATGGTCAAAAAACCCTAGCTCAGATAGCCAAAAATGGAAAATACAAAAAAATGAAAAAGGAAATTATAACATAATATCTCAAAGACAAGGTTTATATTTAACAGCACATAATTCAAATTTGACAGATGGAACAAACATAGAGGCATTTGAGAAAAATGGTGGAAGTGGACAAGAATTTATATTAGAAAAAGTAGAAAAAACAGAAGAAGGTACATATAAAATAAGTCTTGCAAATTCGCCTACACAATGTGTTACAGTAGATAGTATAGACGAAAAAGATGGAGCTAATGTAAATATACAAAAATATGCAAACAAAAGACAGCAACAATTTAAAATAAAATATAATTCTCAAGGATATGTAGAAATAATCTCATTATATTCTGGAAAAAGATTAGATGTATGTGGCTGGGGAAATGGCGTAAATATTGAGCAATGGAGTGAAAACAAAAATACAGATAGTCAAAAATGGATTGTATATAAAAATGCAGAAGGTAATTATAATATTATATCTAAAAGACAAAATCTATATTTAACAGTACATAACTCAAATTATACTAATGGAACAAATATAGAAGGATACGAAAAAAATAATAGAAATGGTCAAGAATTTTCACTTGAAAAAGTTGAAAAATTAGAAGAAGGAAAATATACAATAAGTCTTGCAAGTTCGCCTACACAAAGTGTTTCCATTAAAGATGGAAGTAACGAAAATAGTGCAAATGTAAATATACAAAAATATATAAAAAGAAGATATCAACAATTTGAAATAAAATATAATTCTCAAGGATATGCAGAAATAATTTCTATAAGTTCTAAAAAAAGGTTAGATGTATGTGGTTGGGGAAATGGAACAAATGTAGAGCAATGGGATGAAAATCAGCCATCAGATAGCCAAAAATGGATAATAAAGAAAAATGCAAATGGAAATTACAACATTATATCTAGAAGAGGTCATTTATATTTAACAGCACATAATTCGAATTCGGCAGATGGAACAAATATAGAAGTATATGAAAAAAACGGTGGAAGTGGACAAGAATTTAAAATAGAAAAAGTTGAAGAAGATAAAATAGAGCCTAAAAAAACAATAGAAGAAGGAACCTATAAAATAGAAAGTATAGCAAATAGTAATAAAGGTATATCAATAGATAGTGGTAGTACAAATAATGGTGCAAATGTTCATTTATGGGACCTTAATAATTGCCCAGAACAAGAATTTAACTTTGTATATGATGGACAAGGATATTACGAAATAATACCAGTTAATTCAGGAAAAAGACTAGATATGTGTGGCTGGGGAAATGAAACAAATGTTGCACAATGGTCAAAAAATACAGATACAGATAGCCAAAAATGGATAATCTATCAAAATTCAGATGGATATTATAATATAATTGCAAAAAGGCAATGGTTATACTTAACTCTACATAATTCAAATAGTGAAAATGGGACAAATGTAGAAGTATATGAAAAAAGAGATGACAACAGTCAAAACTTTAATTTAAAGAAAATATCAAATAAAAGTGAAAAATTGGTAGAAAATGGAAAATATCAAATACAATCAAGATCAAATTCAAATATTGTATTAGAAGTTGCAGGTGGAGACCAAAATTCTAATGGAAGAGTGCAAGTTTGGCAAAATTATTATACAAGGTGGCAAAAAATAAAACTTGAATATGAAAATGGTTATTATAAAATAATGCTTGGACATAGTGGAAAATATTTAACAGCAAAAAATGGAAAAATACAAAGTGGTTCTGAAATTACTCAAGATGATTGGAAAAATACAGAAAGCCAGAAATGGGGAATTAGAGATTTTGGAAATGGAAGTATAGGAATATATTCTTTAGCAAATTATGACTTAATGTTAAACATAAAAAATAAAATTGAAAATGGTTCTGTAATTGAGCTAAAAGATAATACAGGAAGTTCAAATCAGCTATTTTGTTTTACAAACACTACTTGGGTAGAAATTGATAATTCAAAATATCAAGGAATTCAAGAGACAATTGACAACCTAATGTGTGAACACCCAAATTGGGAATTTGAAATACTTTATACAGGTGTTGATTTTAATGAAGCAGTAAAAGCAGAATATGAAGGAAGCAATAAACAAAAAAGCTTAATAGATACAAATACATATAAATGTGATTGGATTTCAGAAGATCCTTATGTAAGTGGTAGATGGGCATCAGCATCTTATAATGCAGTTCAATATTTTATGGATGCAAGGAATTTCTTAAATGACTCAAATGTATTGCAATTTCAAGATTTAGCAAATTATTGGGAAAGTGGAGCAACATTTGATTCTATACAATACCAAGTAAATAATACATTTTTACAAAACTATACAAATGACGTAATGGAAGCTTGTAAAAGAACAAATATAAATCCATACTATATTTTAGCAAGATTATTCCAAGAACAAGGAAGTTCTGGTTCTGGAACAATAGATATGGACGGAGGAGATGGAAAAAGATATTTTAATCCATTTAATATTGGTGCACGAGTAGGAAATGATGTTCAAACAGCTTTAGAACGTGCAAAACGTGAAGGTTGGGACAGTATGGAAAAAGGTCTTGAAGGTGGAATTAATATAATTAAAGAAAGATATATAAATAAACAACAAAACACATTATATTTGAATAAATTTGATGTAAATCCTGTAAGTGGTGGAGCTTTATATGAAAATCAATATATGCAAAATATTTCGGCAGCATATAGTGAAGCAAATACAATGAAAAAGCCGTATGAACAAACAGGTACATTTAATAATAAAAAGAAATTTATAATACCTGTATATGAAAATATGCCATCAACTCCTTCTGCAAAACCAACAGGTACAGGAAAAAATCCGTTAGCAGAAATAAAAGGACCAAAAAGTGTAAAAGTTGTAACAAATGGTTCAAAGTTGAAACTTAGAGATACTTCTTCAACTAAAGGTAATATTTTAGAAGAACTTCCATCTGGAACAGTTTTGCTTTCAGTTGAAAGATTATCAAATCGTTGGCAAAAAGTTGTTACACCATCAGGAAAAAAAGGATATTGTTCAGGAGAATATTTACAAACAATAGAAGATCAAACAAATTGTTATGATACAATGTACATAAATTCAGATGACGTAAATATTAGAATAGGACCTGGTACAGAGTATGATAGTATAACGAAAAAATCAACAGGTACAAAAGTAATTCGTATTGTTACAAATAAATATTTTTATAACAACCTATGCTGGGATGAAATTATTCTACCAGATGGAACTAAAGGATTTGTTGCAAATAAATATTTAAGTTATTAAAAAAGGAATGATATTAAATTGAAAAAAATTTATAAAATATTTTGCCTAATAATTGTAGTTATATCATTTGCTACAGTTTCAAATGCAGATGATACAGTTTATGATAGATTAGTCGATATACCTGTACCTGATAATAGTACAGGATATGCAGATTCAACAATTACAGAAAAACAACAAGAAATTGAAAAATATGAGCAAAAAGAAGAAAAGGAGCAAAATATGAAAAAATACTGTAAAATAATAATACCTATTGTAGCTTTAGTTATAGTAGCAATTATAGTAAATATAGTTTGGAAAAAGAAAGATACATATAAAAATCAGGAATATACAAATTCTTCTTTAACAAAACAAGGTATTGTAGATGCAAAAATTGTAGACGAAAAAGAAGAAAATGTCATAGAAAACGATAATCCAGAAGAAATTGAAAGCATAAAAAATGAAATAAATTCAACAGCTGATAGTAATATTTACTATGTAACAGAAGAAACAGATGGAAGAAAGATACTTCAAATAAAGCCGAAAGTTCAATTTCAAGTTGATTTAGCAGGAATAATGAAAAATTCTAAGCCAGAAGAAAAGGAAATAGAGAGCTTAAACAAAAAAGCACCAAACAAAGCTGGAATATGGATATCTGAGCAATCTAGAGATAAGTTCATCGATTTATTAAATAAAAACAATATTGATAATTTAAGTATAAAAAAAGATGGATATCTAAAAGTAGATAAAACTTCTGAAAATGAAATTGCAAAAAATTTAGAGAAAATGATAAAGTCAGACAAATTATACATTATTAATATAACTGGTGTAGCTTATGAAAGAGATTATATATCTGGAGAAATTGTGGAATATCCTTTTGAAGATATGGATCCAGAACAAGTAGTTGAATTCTACGAAAATGGTAACAAAAAGATATTAGAAATAACAACCAACAAAAAACAAGAATTGTTAGATAAAGAAATACTTGAAGAAATTACATTATATTAAAGGAAAAAGTGAAAGGAAAAGAATAATTATGGAAAAAATTAAAATATTTGCTTGTAGCGAAGCTTCAGAAGGTTTTACAAAAGAAATATGTGATTATTTAAAATTACCTATGGGAAAAATTGAAAGAATGAAATTTAAAAATGATAATAACTTTGTGCAAATACTTGAGACAGTAAGAGATTATGATGTATATTTAATACAAAGTGCAACTCCACCTGTAAATGAGAGAATAATGGAATTATTAATAACAATAGATGCTATAAAAAGAGCATCAGCAAGAAATATAAATGTAGTATTACCATATTATATGTATTCAAGATCTGATAAAAAAGATCAACCAAGAGTACCAATAACAGCTAAATTAGTAGCCGAAATTTTAGAATCAGCAGGTGCAACTAGAGTAATAACATGTGATTTGCATAATCCAGCTATACAAGCATATTTTAATAATATAAATTGTGATAGACTAAGTGGAGAAAGATTATTAGAAAAATATTTTGAAGAAAAAAAATTAGACAATATGGTAATTGTTGCAACAGATGCAGGAAGTTCAAAAAAAGCATATAAATATTCTACATTTTTTGGATGTCCAATTGCAATGTTAGATAAAAGAAGAGAAGGAAATAATGATAAAGCAATAGGAACAACAATTATAGGAGATGTTAAAGGAAAAAATGCTATAATATTTGATGATGAAATAGATACAGCAGGTTCAATGATGGAAACAGTAAGAGTATTAAATGAATTTGGTGCAAAATCTGTTTATGCAGCTTGTACACATGGAGTGCTTTCAGGCCCAGCAATTGAAAGAATAAAAAATTCACCAATTAAAGAACTTGTTATAACAAATACTATTCCATTACCAGAAGAAAAACAAATAGATAAAATAAAGGTAGTATCTATAGCTCCATTATTTGCCGAAACAATAAAAAGATTAAATGAAAAGAAACCTCTAGGTGAATTATTAAAAAGTTTTGTTTAATAAATAATTATATAAAATAAAAACGAATGTAAAGATATACAAAAAATAAAAAAATTTGTAAAAAAAAGAAGGAAAAACAAAATTTTTGAAGAATATATAATTAGTACATAAAAACAAAAGAATATGTACAAAATAATATTAACATAAAGAAAGAGGTGCTTAAAATGCAAATAACAGATGTACGTTTAAGAAAGGTAAATTCAGAAAACAGAATGAAAGCAGTTGCTTCTGTAACATTTGATAACGAATTCGTAATTCATGATATCAAAGTTATCGAAAGCCAAAATGGATTATTTATTGCTATGCCTAGCAAAAAAACTCCAACAGGAGAATTCAAAGATATAGCTCATCCAATTAACCCAGAAACAAGGGAAAAAATTCAAAATGCTATATTAGAAGCATACAATGCTCCTGAAACAGAGGAAACAGCTGAATAATAATAAGTAAATCAAAAATTCAGACTTTTTTGGAATAGAGTTCCGAAAAAGTCTGGATTTTTTTCTTAAAATAGAGTATAATAGTAGCAGAGGTGAGAAAAAATGCCAAAATATCAAAATAGAACAATTGAAAAAAGTTTAAATGAAGCAATAGGAAAATGGCCAGTTATAATGATAACAGGACCAAGACAAGTTGGAAAAACAACATTACTTAATTATCTAGCAGAAAAATCAGAAGAAAAAATAAACTACATATCTTTAGATAATATGTTAATTAGAGCACAAGCAAGAGAAGATCCAGAACTATTTTTAAGAACATTTGAAGCACCACTTATAATAGACGAATTTCAATATGCACCAGAATTATTATCATATATAAAAATCAAAATAGATGAAGCTCGAAAAAAAGAAATGTTTGAAGAAGGAAATGAAGTTGGAACTATGTATTATTTAACAGGTTCACAAGTATTTCAAACAATGAAAAACGTAAGTGAATCACTAGCGGGAAGAATTAGAATTTTTGATTTATACGGATTTTCTGAAAGGGAATGTGAACAAATTGAGGAACCTATTTTTTTACCAGACATAAAAAAATTAAAAGAAAAAAAGACCACAAGTTCAAAATCAACTACAGAGATTTTTAAAAGAATTTTAGATGGAAGTTACCCAACTGTAAAAAACAATGATGGGAAAAATAGAGAAGAGTTTTACGAAACATATATAAGAACATATATAGAAAGAGATGTAAGACAAATAATAAATATAAAAGATGAAACCAAATTTATAAAATTTATTTCATCAATGGCAGCAAGAACGGCACAAGAATATAATGCGTTTGATATAGCAAACGATATTGGTATAGATTCCAAAACAGTTGATGAATGGGTATCTATACTAAAAAATACAAATTTAATATATATGTTAAATTCATATTCAAATAATAACATAAAAAAAGCCATAAAAAGGCCTAAAATATATTTTATGGATACAGGTCTTGCGTGTTATTTAACAGGATATTTAAATTCCGAAACACTTGAAAAAAGTGCGTATAATGGAGCAATATTTGAAACATATATTGTAAGTGAGATTATCAAATCATATACAAATAATGGAAAAGACCCAAGAACAAGATTATATTATTATAGGGATAAAAATCAAAAAGAAATTGATTTATTAATATTTTATGATAATACAGTATATCCTGTAGAGATTAAAAAAAGTGCTAATCCAGGAAAAACAGCAATTAAAAACTTTGAAGTAATAAAAAATATTGAAACAGAAAAAGGAAATGGGGTTGTACTTTGTATGATGGAAAATATAATGGCAATTGATGAAAATAATTATTATGTACCAATAGAATATGTATAATATAACAGGCACAAATGGACCGGTTCTTTTTGGGCAGGACACAAAAAGACACAAAAAGAGCCGGTCCCAATGGGGAAAATTGCCCAAAAAGAACCGGTCCATTTGTGCCAAAGGAAAGGAAGAGGTAAATGAAAAACAAAGCAATAAAATTTTTAGCCTACAACAAAAAAGTATCTGTAATGTGTATAGATACAACAAAGCTAGTAGAAGAAGCAAGAAAAATACATGACTTAACGCCAACAGTTACAGTAGCTGCAGGAAGAGCACTAACTGTTGCAGCAATGATGGCATATTTAGAAACAAAAGAATTAACAGACAGTATAACAATCCAAATAAAAGGAACAGGACCAATAGGAGGAATGGTGCTTATTACTGGTTTGGAAAATGAAAAAAAAGCAAATGTAAGAATGTATGTACAAAATCCACATGTTGAATTACCATTAAAACCAAATGGAAAAATAGATGTAGGAGGAGCAGTAGGACATCAAGGATATTTGAATGTTATAAAACAAAATGAATTGACAAATAGTAACTATAATGGTTTAATACCACTAGTATCTGGAGAAATAGCAGAAGATTTTACGGAATTTTTTGCAAAATCTGAGCAAAAGCCAACAGCTATTGCTTTAGGTGTTCTTGTAAATAAAGATGGTGTAAAAAGAGCTGGTGGATATATAATAAATCCTATGCCAGATGCTACAGATGAAGAAATATCTAAAATAGAAGAATCATTAAAGGAAGCAAAACCAATTTCAGAAATGTTAGATGAAGGTTTAACATTAGAAGAAATTGCAAAAATAGTAACAGGTGATGAAAATATAGAAATTTTAGAACAAGATTTAGAGGTTACGTATAAATGTAATTGCAGTAAAGAAAAAATAGAAAATGGAATAATATCGCTTGGAAAAGAAGAAATTTCGAAAATAATAGAAGAGGATGGAAAACTAGAAGCAGAATGCCATTTCTGTCATAAAAAATACAATTTTTCACTAGAGGAATTAAAGGAAATAGAAAGAGGAGCTAAATAAAATGATAGTAGATAAAGTAGAAGAATTTTGTTTAAAAATATTAGAAAAAATTGGGTTAAAAGCATTGGCAGATTGGTATAGAAAACATCAAGAAGGTATGAGATATTTAGTATTTGGAGCATTAACAACAATAGTAAATATATTGGTATACACAATTTTTTCAGCACTAATATTAAAAGGATTAACTAATGATTCCTTAAGAGTAAATATAAGCGAAATAATAGCATTTATAGCAGGTGTTGTATTTGCATATATAACAAATAAATTATATGTATTTAATAGCAAAACAACAGGTAAGAAAGATTTATTTCGTGAAATAGCATCATTTTTTAGTTGCAGAATATTTACAGAAATAATAAGTATTTTAATGATGAATGCGGCAGTATGGTTTAGTATAAATGATATTTTAATGAAAGTTGTATCAAATATCGTAGTAATAATACTAAATTTTGTATTCAGTAAAATATTAATATTTAAAGGAAATAAAAATTTAAAATAATTAGCACGACAGCAAATCGAGGTTGATTGCAAAAGTAAGAAAGGAAAAAGCCTATGGAAGATAAATGGTTTAACAAAACTGTACAAGAAACAGAACAAAATCTTGAAACAAATATAAAGACAGGATTAACTCAAGAACAAATAAACAAAAAATTAGCAAAATATGGGTTAAACGAGTTACAAGCCCAAAAGAAAAAATCACTATTTATAAAATTTTTAGAGCAATTTAAAGACTTTATGATAATAGTACTAATATTTGCAGCAATAATTTCAGGAGCAATATCAATAGCTCAAGGTGAAGCAATAACAGATTCTATAATAATATTAGTTGTAGTAATAGTAAATAGTATAATAGGTGTAGCCCAAGAAGCAAAAGCAGAAAAATCTTTAGAAGCACTTCAAAAATTAAGTGGACACGAAACTAAAGTAATAAGAGAAGGAAATTTGCAAACAGTTCCAGCAAAAGATTTGGTACCAGGAGATGTTGTGGTATTAGAAACAGGTGATTATGTACCAGCAGATTTAAGAATAATAGAAGCTGTAAATCTAAAGGCACAAGAGGCATCACTTACTGGAGAATCTGTGCCAGTAGAAAAACAAGCAAGTAAAATAGAAGAAACAGAAGTCCCAATTGGTGATAGAACAAATATGTTATTTTCATCAAGTTTAATAACTTATGGTAGAGGAAAAGCAATTGTTGCTGAAACTGGAATGAAAACAGAAGTAGGAAAAATAGCAGGAATGTTATCAAATCAAGAAGAAAAAGAAACACCACTTCAAGCAAAACTAAATAATTTAGGAAAAACACTTGGAATAGTAGCAATTGTAATATGTGTAATAATATTTGCAGCAGGATTAATCCAAGGAAAACCAGCAGTATCAATGTTTATGACAGCAGTAAGTTTGGCTGTTGCAGCAATTCCAGAAGGCTTGGCCGCAGTATCTACAATTGTTTTAGCAATAGGTGTTCAAAAAATGGTTAAGAAAAATGCTATTGTAAAACACTTGCCAGCAGTTGAAACATTGGGAAGCAGTTCTGTAATTTGTTCAGACAAAACAGGAACTTTAACACAAAATAAAATGACAGTTCAAAAAATGTATGTAAATGATGTAACTTATGATATGACTAATATTGATGATATAACAAAATACGAGAATGCAAATCAAGAAATAAAATTATTAGTATATAATGGAATGTTATGTAATGATACAAAAATATCAGAAGATGGAGAATTAAAAGGAGACCCAACAGAAACAGCACTTGTAGATATAGCCTTAAAATTAGGTTTTACAAAAAATATATATGATGATATGCCAAGAGTTGATGAAATTCCATTTGATTCTGATAGAAAATTAATGACAACAGTACATCAAGTAAATAATAAATATATTGTATTTACAAAAGGTGGAATAGATGAATTGCTTTCAATTTGTAGTTCTTATATATTAAATGGAGAGCAAATGACAGATTTACAAAATTATAGAAATAGAATTAACGAAATAAATGAAACAATGGCAAAAGATGCATTAAGAGTTTTAGGATTTGCCTATAAAGAACTAGATTACAAGCCAAATGCCCAAGAACTTGAAAATGATTTAACATTTGTAGGAATGTATGGAATGATAGATCCACCAAGAGAAGAAGCAAAACTAGCTGTAGAAAAATGTAAATCAGCAGGAATAAAAACAGTTATGATTACAGGAGACCACAAAATTACAGCAACAGCAATTGCTAAAAAATTGGGAATATTAGAAAAAGAAGAGGAAGCAATAACAGGAACAGAACTTGATAAAATATCTGACGAACAACTAGAAAAAGATATTAAAAAATATTCTGTATATGCAAGAGTTGCACCTGAACATAAAGTAAGAATTGTAAAAGCTTGGCAAAAAAATGGCGAAGTTGTTGCAATGACAGGTGATGGAGTAAATGATAGCCCAGCCTTAAAACAAGCGGATATTGGTTGTGCAATGGGAGTTGTAGGAACAGATGTTGCAAAAGAAGCGGCAGATGTAATATTAACAGATGATAATTTTGCAACAGTAGTATCAGCAGTTGAGGAAGGAAGAAGAATATATGATAACATTTTAAAAGTAATTCAATTTTTACTATCAAGCAATATTGGTGAAATAGTAGTATTACTTTTAGCAACACTAGGTACAGGATTATTTGCTAAATGGTTTGGAATTACAGATATAGCACACTTAGAAATTTTAATGCCAATTCATATTTTATGGATAAATTTAGTAACAGACTCACTTCCAGCATTAGCCTTAGCATTTGACCCAGCAAACAAAAATATAATGGAAAGAAAGCCATTAAAAACAGGTAAAGGTATATTTACAAAATCTATGACTTTTAGAATTATTTACCAAGGAATTATGATTGGAATTTTAACTTTAGCAGCATTTATGATAGGTTTAGCTACAACAAATAATCCAATAGATGGATTGACTTTAGATGAATCTAAAATAGAGGTTGGTCAAACTATGGCATTTATTGTTTTAGCATTATCTGAACTTGTTCACGTGTTTAATATTAGAGATAATAGGAAATCTATATTTAAAACAGGAATTTTGGATAATATGAAGCTTATTGGAGCAATTATTGTATCAGCATTATTAATGCTTGTAATATTATTTGTTCCAGCTTTAAGAACAATATTTAGTATACCTGTTTTGCCTACAGGTAATATTGTGGAAGTTATTTGTTTGGTGTTTGCTCCTATTGTTATTGTGGAATTGTTTAAGTTGTTTGGAATTAATTCGTTTGAGGATGAGGAGTAATTTGTTATTGCTTTTGAGGGATTTGATAAATTTTATGTTGAAGAGTTGTAAAAAAGTAGTGCAAAATCGCACTACTTTTTCCTATTCAAAGTCACAAGTCAAATCCTAAAGAAAAAATACACAAAACCAAGAAAAACAACATATAAATAATAAAAAAGCGCAAACAAACCAGTTGACAAATTATACTAAAAAGTATATACTAGCACTTGTCGAAAAAAATAAAAATAGGAGAAAACAATGAACAAAAAAGCAAAAATAGGGCTGATAATACTAGCCTTTATAATATTAACAATATCAACAAAAGTATATGCTACAAATGGAAAAGCAAATCAAGAAACAGTAAGAATGAGGGAAGAAGCATCAACAGAATCAAGTGTTGTAACATTAATATCATTAGACGAGGAAGTAGAAGTTTTATCAGAAGAGGGAGAATGGTACAAAATAAAATATAAAACATATACAGGATATGTAAGAAAAGATATGTTAGATGTTGATGGAAAAACAGAAACAGTACAAAATACAAATAGCGAAAGTACAACATCATCAGAAGAAATAAAAGATAAAATAGAAATAGGATATACTGGAACAATTGCATCAAAATTAGATTTAAAACTAGTACCATCAATAACATCAAGCAACATAAACACAATTGAAGAAAATTCAAAAATCACAATAAAAGATATAATTAACAAGTGGAGTTATGTAGAAACAGATAATAAATCTGGATGGGTTTTAACAAGCAAAATAAAGGTATCAGAACAGAAAAACGAAGAAGTTAAAACAGAGGAAAATAAAGAACAAACTGTAGAGGAAACAAAGAAAGAAGAAAATACAGAAAAAACAACAAGCAAAGAAGAAACAAAAACAGAAGAAAAAAAGAAAACAGAAGTAACAAAATATGTATCTGCAGAAACTTTAAATATGAGAGAAACAGCAAATAATAATGCTAAACTAATAAATCAATTAAAAGTAAATACAAAAGTAACAGTTCTTGAAACAGAGGGAACTTGGTCAAAAATAAAAGTAAATGGAAAAACAGGATATGTTGCGAGTAAGTATTTATCAGATAAAAAAGTAGATGTAACATCAAGAAGTGAGGAAATATCAAGAGGAAAACAAAACACACAAACTGAAAATACAAGTAGCAAAAACGAAAGTAATACTCAAGGTACAAGTTCAAGTGCATCAGGAAACAACATAGTAGCTTATGCCAAAAAATATATGGGATATAAGTATGTATCAGGTGGTTCTTCACCATCTACAGGATTTGATTGCTCTGGATTTACATCATACGTATATAAACAATGCGGAATAAGTATAAGTAGATCATCTTCAGCACAAGCATCAAATGGAACAGCGGTTTCAAAATCAAATCTACAACCAGGAGATTTAGTAATATTTAATAATAGAGCAAATACATCTATAGGACACGTGGGAATATATATTGGTGGTAATACATTCATACACGCGGGAAATTCGGGAACAGGAGTAATTACAACATCTTTGTCAGATAGTTATTATCAAGCAAGATATGTAACTGGAAGAAGAATAATAAATTAAGGAGGATTATGCTGGAAACAAGAAAGGTTTTAACAGCAGTAATCGGATATATTTTAGGAATATTAATGGGGCTATATTGTAAAATCAGTATAGTCCTTTTTTATATTATAATTTACTTGGTATATCTGATTTTTGCAAATAAAAATAGAAAGAGAAAATTCAAATTATTTTCATTTAAAAGATATTTTAGATATTTAAAGGTTTTATTCAATAAAGAGGTAATTAAAATCATAGTAATTTTTGGGGTTATATCAAATACAATTGTACTTTTTCAAAATTATAAATATGAAAATTTGTATAAGAATTTAGATGGTGAGAATTGTAATTTACAGGGTATTGTTTTAGAAATATTTGACGATAAAGCTAAGGTAAAAATTATAAATAGCAAATATAAAAATACATATTTGTATATTTATTCAAAGGAAATAAGTATGGAATATGGCGATAAAATTGCATTTGAAGGAAAGTTTTATCAGCCAGAAAAGCACTCTAATTATAAGGGGGGTGACAGATTTGAATATTATAAAACATTAAAAATTTATGGGACTGTAAAATGTAAAAATGTGAAAGTATTATCTAAAAATAATGGAAATGTTATTAGAAAGAGTACGTTTTTTTTAGCATCAAATATAAAACACAGAATTGAAAAATCAAATTTAGAAAATGATGAAAAGGCATTGTTAGAAGGAATTTTGTTGGGAGATAAAAGTGGTATATCTGAGAATTTAAAAAAAAATTTTTCTGAAAGTAATATTTCTCATATACTTGCTGTTTCTGGGATGCATGTTGCTTATATTATTTTGGTTATGAATTTTGCATTTAATAAATTGATAGGAAAGCATTATTCAAAACTTGCAAGTAGTATAGTAATTGTAATTTATATGGGGATGGCAAATTTTACACCATCAATTGTAAGAGCTGGAATTACTGGAATTATAGCTCTTATGTCAAATTTTGTTTACAGAAGAAACGATATTTGGGAGTCTTTAAGTATATCTTTGTTGATGATATTGGTTAATAATCCATTTGCAATAAAAGATATCGGTTTAGAGCTTTCTTTTGGAGCTACAATTGGAATTATTGTATTGGGAAGGACTCTGAAAAAGTTTTATGAAATATGGTTGGGGAGAATAAATAGAAGGGCTGTAAGAAGAAAAAAGAAATTTAACATATTGTTTTTTGGAATATTGGGTTCAAAAATAGGAGAATTTGTGATGGATGCTGTAATTGTAACAGTTTCAGCAATGGTAGCTATTATGCCTATAATGGTTATTAATCTTAATACTATTGCTATTACAAGTTTGATAATAAGTGTGGTTTCAAGTTTTTTAATAGGTCCAATAATGATAATAGGAATAATTTATATTTTTATACCAATAGGGCAAGTGGAAATGTTGTTGGACATATTTATTAAATTGCTAATTATGTGTTCAAATGTTGGTAGTAATTTACCTTTAAATCAAATTTATTTAGTAACACCTAAAGTTGTAGAAATTATAATTTATTATTTAGTTATTTTGGGAGCGAATATAGTAGTAGCGTTGAATTTGGAGAAAAATCCAAGTATATTTGAGCAAAGGATTATAGATGTATCAAAGTTTATAAAATATAAATTAAAATCAAATTACAAAAAGATTATTTCTTTTATTTTGATAATTTGTGTATTAAATCTATTTTACCTAAATATTTCAAAAGATTTAAAGATTTATTTTGTAGATGTTGGACAAGGTGATTGTTCGTTAATTGTTACTCCAAATAATAAAACAATTTTAATAGATGGGGGAGGGAGTAGCGAGTTTTCAAAATCTAATTTTAATGTTGGAAAAAGTGTGCTTATGCCATATTTGTTAGATAGGCAGATTGCGGTTATAGATTATGTTCTTTTTAGCCATATGGATTCAGACCACGCACAAGGATTACTTTATATTATGGAAAATATGAAGGTGAAAAACGCTATTATTAGCAAACAGTATGAGAGTTCGGGTAATTATGAGAAATTTATTAAGATTGCAAAGGAAAGAAAAATTAATGTAAAAGTTGTCGAAGTTGGAAGTAAAATAAACGTGGGAAGCGGAGTGTATTTTAATGTTTTGTGGCCAAGCAGTAGTAATATGATTTCGGAAAACGCTATTAATAATAATTCTTTAGTTTGTAAGTTAGTGTACAAGGATTTTTCTATGCTTTTTACGGGAGATATTGAGGAGGTAGCAGAAAAGGAGATTTTGAAATTTTATAAAAATAACCCAAAAGTACTGGAGGCAAAGGTGTTAAAAGTTGCACATCACGGTTCTAAAACTTCTTCATCAGTTGAGTTTTTAAATGTTGTTAAACCTAAATTTGCTTTGATTGGCGTTGGGAAGAATAATAATTTTGGGCATCCAGCAGAGATTACCTTGGAGAAGTTGAGAGGTGTGAACTGCAAGGTTTATAGAACTGATGAAGCAGGAGAGATTGAGATTAGGAGTAATGGAATGGAAATTTTTGAAATGGGGACGGTTCCATTTGCAAAAATAAATAATTGCGACTAAAAACAGTTGCATTTTCAATATGAAAGGAGTATAATAAAATGAGTAAATTTGAAAAAGAATTAATAGGAGTGATTTAGATGAAAAATATTATGACATACAAAGGTTATTGGGCAGAAATTAACTATAGTGAAGAAGATGAATGCTTCTGTGGAGAAGTAGAAGGTTTAACAAAAGATAGTATATCATTTGAAGGAACAACTGTAAAAGAATTGAAAAAAGATTTTAAGGAAGCTATTGACCATTATTTATCTGTATGTAAAGAGCGAAATGAAAAGCCAGATAAACAATGTAAAGGCTCGTTAAATGTAAGACTGGGAACCGACTTACATTGTAAGGCAAAGATGAAATCTATAGAGCAAAATATTTCAATAAATGAATTAATTAAGCAAGCTGTAGTTTCGTATTTAAAAACAAATTAAAAATAAAAAATGCACCAAAAAGACCTGGTCCCAATGGTGCATTTATTTCAAATAAACATTACCTTAGATTGTAATCATAAGGATGAATATTTGATTGAAACTGAATGTACTATAGACCAAATGATTATTGTAGATAGCTTATAAAAGGAGGAATTTTATATGAAGAAAAAAATTATAATTACAGCAGGTCCAACAAATGAAAGGATAGACTCTGTAATGAAAATTACCAATATGTCAACAGGAGCACTTGGTTGTGTATTTGCGGAAACTTTTATTGAGGATATGGACGATGAGATAGAAAAGATTTTTTATATTTCTACTAAAATGTCATATAAACCTCGCGTAGAAAGCTCAAAAATAGAGTATGTAACTATCGAGTCAACTCAGGATTTAATCAATGCGTTAAAAGAAATTTTCAGCCAAAATAAGATTGATATAGTGATTCATTCTGCTGCAGTAGGCGACTATGTTGGAAAATATTCAATAAGAGCAGAAGAACTAATCGATGAGATTTTAGAAACTGTTAAAGTAACGCCTACTAGTGAATTAACTGCGGAAAAATTAATGTCAATTTTTGAAAATCCTAGAGCTATTGCAGATAATAGTGGGAAAATGTCATCCTATGAACCACATTTAATGACAATGTTGGGTCTTACACCTAAAGTAATAGGAATGATAAAAAAATTAGCTCCAAATGTAAAACTTGTTGGGTTTAAATTACTTGACGGTGTAGACAAAGAAGAATTGTTACATGTAGCGACAAAGTTACGCAAGAAAAACAATGCAGATTACATTGTCGCAAATGATCTTTCTAAAATAGGGATGGGAAATCACTGGGCAATGATAGTTGGAAATGATGGTGTAATACAGGAGTGCAACACAAAAAAAGACATAGCTAAAGCAATTGAAACTTTGGTATTTTAGTACATTTTGAAATGGGGACGGTTCCTTTTTTTAAAAGGAACCGTCCCCATTTCGAAAAAAGCTGAATAAAAATAAATAAATATGCCAAAATATGTAAGAGGTGTATTTATTATGTGGAAAAAAATATTAATATCAATAGGCTTAATAATAATTTTAATAGTAGGTATAGAAATTTTTAATATATCAAAAAGAAATACTAATGAAGAAAAAAATAATATAGTAGAAAATGAAACAGAGGTCTCAGCAAGCAAGTATGTTAAAGATGACTGTTTAAACGAATGGGAAGATTATAGTAAAACTGTACAAAATGAAATTAAAGAAACAAGTAGTAGTTTAAGTGATGAAAACAGACATTACATTTTAAGAGAAAAAGATGGGATTATAAATGTCTATTATATAAATGAAAATGGAGAGGAAATTCTTTATAAAGTTACAGACATAAGCACAAATTATCTTAGTGAAGAAGATGTAAAGGATTTGAAAGAAGGGATAGAGGTAATTGGAATACAAAATTTAAACCAATTATTAGAAGATTTTGAGTAAAAAGAAAAGAGTGGTTTAAAAAATCACTCTTTAAAATCTTTACAAATTATATTTTTTCCATACATAATTCCTGCAAACAATGTCATACCAATAGCAATATAAAAAGCATAAATAGTAATAACAGAAAGTTCAGGAATTCCTTTAGATAACAAAGAAAGAACAATAGCAACAAAAAATAAAATAGTTGCAGCTTTTCCGTACCACATACTATGAACTGTTACAACTTTTTTCTTATAAAGAACAAATGCAACAGAAATCATAATAAGTTCCTTCAAAGTTAATACAGCTAGAATCCAAAAGGGGATAATGCCTTTTATAATAAGGGCTGAAATTGTACTAATTTGAGTGATTTTATCAGCCAAAGGATCCATTAGTTTGCCCCAATCTGTAATTAAATTATATTTTCTTGCAATTCTTCCATCTAACACATCTGTAATGTTAGCGGTTAAGAAAAATGCAAATGCAGCCCAGTAATATTCTAGTAAAATAAGTGCAAATATAATTGGTACGAGTATTAGTCTTATTATTGTTAAATAATTTGGTATGTTTCTTTTTTCAAATTTTGGCATTATGTTCCTCCTTTTTTGCCCCATTGGGACCGGTTCTTTTTGGGTCCAAGTTTGTAAACCAATTTAAATAGTAATATTGGACCCAAAAAGAACCGGTCCCAATGGGGCAATGGCTATTTATTATTTACTTCTCGAAAACTAATTTATCTCCATCTCTAGAAACTTTAATATTATCCCCATCAACAATATCGCCTCTTAAAATTCTCTCAGAAATTTCATCTTCAACATATCTTTGAATAGCTCTACGAAGAGGTCTAGCACCAAATTTAAGATTTGTTCCTTTTTCAAGTAAGAAATCTTTAGCTTCTTTAGAAACTTCCATTGTTATGTTTTTATCAAGTAGGGCAGATGATGTATCTTTAAGCATAAGGTCAACGATATCAATTAATTGCTCATTAGTTAGGCTACTAAATGCAACAATTTCATCAACTCTGTTCAAAAACTCAGGTCTAAAGACATCTTTTAATCTTTCTTCGATTTTATATTTATCAACTTCTGACTTACCAAATCCTATTGAGTTATTATTCAAATTAGAACCAGCATTTGAAGTCATTATTATAATTGTATTTTCGAAACTTACTGTATTTCCTTGAGAATCTGTAAGTCTTCCATCATCAAGGACTTGCAATAAAATATTAAACACATCTGGATGAGCTTTTTCTATTTCATCTAAAAGAATTATAGAATAAGGATGACGTTTTACCTTGTCTGTTAATTGACCAGCATCGTCATAACCAACATATCCTGGAGGAGCACCGATTAATTTTGCTGTTGAGTTACTTTCCATATATTCTGACATATCTATTCTGATAATTGAATCTTCTGAGCCAAACATTTCATAACTTAATGCTTTGGCAAGAGCGGTTTTTCCAACACCAGTAGGTCCTACAAATATAAATGAAGGTGGACGTTTAGTTGATTTTAGTCCTGCTCTGTTTCTACGAATTGCACGCGCCACTGCACTTACAGCTTCTTCTTGACCAATTATTTTTTTGTGAAGGTTGGTTTCTAAATTTAGAAGTTTTTGCGTTTCTTCTTCTGTTATTTTACTAACAGGAATTTTTGTCCAGCTTTCTATAACATTTGCAATATCTTGAACAGTAAGGTTTTGAATTTTCATTGATGAATTTATTTTGTCAATTTCTTCCATTAAACGACATTCTTCGGTTTTTAGATTAGCCGCTTTTTGATAATCTTCTGTTGAGTCAGTTGTAACAGCTTCATCTTTTTGGTCTTGAACTTCTTTTAATTTTTGACGTAGTAATTCAAGTTTATATAAATCTTTATTTTCTAGGTTGATTCTTGAACAAGCTTCATCTAAGATATCGATTGCTTTGTCTGGTAAAAATCTATCGTGAATATATTTTTCAGACATAATAACAGTTTGTTTAATTACATCTGTTGAAATTTTTACTTTGTGATAATCTTCATAATATTTTTTTATTCCATCTAATATTCCAATAGAATCATCAACTGTTGGTTCTTCTATTAAAACTTGTTGGAATCTACGTTCTAAAGCAGTATCTTTTTCGATATATTTACGGTATTCCTTAATTGTTGTTGTACCAATAAGTTGAATTTGACCATTTGCTAAAGCAGGTTTTAAAATATTTGCGGCATTCATCGCTGAATCACCATCTCCGCCTGCACCAGCACCTATGATTGAATGGATTTCATCTATTACAAGAATAATATTTCCATATTGAATACAATCTCCAATAATTCCTTTCATTCTTGCCTCGAATTGACCCCTAAATTGAGTTCCTGCAACAACTGAAGTCATATCTAACAAATAAACTTCCTTGTTTAATAATTTAGCAGGCACATTTTTAGATGCAATTTTTAAAGCCAAAGCATTTGCAATTGCAGTCTTACCAACACCAGGTTCACCAATTAGGCAAGGGTTATTTTTGGAACGTCTATTTAAAATTTGAACAACTCTTTGAAGCTCTTTATCACGACCAATTACCATATCAAGTTCATTATTTTGAGCCTTAAAAGTAAGGTTGGTACCATAAGTATCCAAAAATTTCTTTTTCTTATTTTTCTTTTTTTCAGGCTTAACTTTTTTCTTAATATTTCCATTACCATTTGAAGTTTGCTGAGTTTGTGCTTCTGGACCTCCAAAAATATTTCCAAATAACGAACCTAAAGGAATTGCGCCAGCAAAAACTCTTGGTGCTTCATTTTCATCATCTTGCACGTCATCTTCTTCATTTATAGGAATAGCTCCAAGTTCAATACCATCAATAGAACCTAAATTTTCAGAAAGATTTTTAAATAATCCTTCTAATTGTTTATTCATTTGTTCAGATTGATTATTTATAATTGTTTGATTTTGTGCTTTTAATATTTCATCTGTATTAATTCCTAATTTTTTAGCACAATTTATACATAAACCTTCCATTTCTCTTTTTCCATCTGGAGTTATTTTACTAGAGAAGATAGAGGCTTGATTTTTGTTACACATTGAACATATCATTTTGTAAAATTCCTCATTTCTTTTTTAGATTTTTGTTTAGTGAAAAAGGCTTAATTTATAGTTTTTCACAAATTATATGATACAGTAAAAGAGGGAGAATGTCAAGTGATTTTTTCTGATTGGGGACGGTTCTTTTTCCGAAAAAGAACCGTCCCCAATCAGAAAAATTTCATATAATTATTGCTATTTCTGAAAAGATATAATATAATGACAAAAAAAGAAGGAGGAAGATAAAATGGCAACATATATAATAATAGCAATAATAGCATATGCGATAGGAAGCATAAATTTTTCAGTATTAATAAGCAAAAAGATGGCAGGATTTGATGTAAGAGAAAAAGGAAGCGGAAATGCTGGAACAACAAATATGTTACGTTCTGTTGGAAAAAAAGCAGCTGTAATTACACTTTTGTGTGATATTTTAAAAGGAGTAGTATCTATAGGAATAGCTTTAATTGCAGGAAATATTGTAAAAAATGTAGATAAAGCAGTACTTGTTCAAATAGCTGGAATATTAGTAGTGTTTGGTCATACTTTTCCAATTTTCTTTGAATTCAAAGGAGGAAAGGGAGTTGCAACATCACTTGGTGTAATAATGATGATAAATTGGAAAATAGGACTAATTTGTTTAGTATTTGCACTAGTTATAATGGCATTTAGCAGAATGGTATCAATGGGATCTGTTGGAGCTGCAATTTTATTCCCAGTTTTAACATTATTTATTAATACAAACTTTATTGTTGAAGCAAGTGGAATGAAATATTTTATATTTAGTGTTATTTTAGCAGTAATGGTTATATTTAACCATAGAGCAAATATAAAAAGAATAGCAAATGGAACAGAAAATAAGTTAAGTTTCAAAAATACGAATAAATAATTTTTGGGGAAAATATTTATAAAATAATAAGATTCTTTTCGTGAAAGGAAACGGTCCCAATGGAAAAAAAAAACGATTATTTTGCGAAAAGAAACGGTCCCAATGGGAAAAAACGATTATTTAGCGAAAGGAAACGGTCCCAACGGAAAAAAACAATCATTTTGCGAAAAGAAACGGTCCCAATGGGAAAAATACAGCAGAGGAAGGAAATAAAAAAATGAAAAAAATAGCAATAATAGGAAGTGGAAGCTGGGGAGTAGCTTTAGCAATCCACTTGGCAAAAAATGGAAATAAGGTAAAAATATGGTCATTTGCACAAGATGAGGCAGATTTAATAAATAATGAAAAAAAATGTAAATTTTTACCTAATGTAGTAATTCCAGAAAATATTGAATGTACTACATCATTTGAGGATGCATTAAATGGAGCAGAACTTATTTTACAAGTTACTCCATCAAAATTTACAAGAGATACTGTAAAACAATATAAACAGTATGTTGATGTAAAAAATCAACCAATAGTTGTATGTTCAAAAGGAATTGAAAAAGATACAGCAGATACTTTAGATGAAGTTGTATTAGAAGAAATTCCAGAAGCAAGAGTTGGAGCTTTATCTGGTCCAAGTCACGCAGAAGAAGTATCTATAGCTGTTCCAACAGTTTTAGTAATAGGTTCAAAAGATGAAGAAATAAAAGAAATAGTACAAGATGCATTTATGAACGAATATATGAGAATATATACATCAAATGATATAAAAGGTGTAGAATTAGGAGGAGCATTAAAAAATATAATTGCATTTTGTGCAGGAGTTGCAGCTGGAATTGGATTAGGAGATAATACCTTCGCAGCATTAATAACTAGGGGATTAAGTGAACTTGCACGTTTAGGAATAGAACTTGGAGGAGAAAGAGAAACATTTTATGGACTTAGTGGCTTAGGTGATTTAATTGTAACTTGTTTG
>ERZ827440.289-NODE-289-length-75091-cov-5.719161_pt1 | contig 75091 bp, 56 predicted proteins | sample MGYA00519774_ERZ827440 | MGnify/ENA primary metagenome ERZ827440 (study PRJEB31778, sample SAMEA3449302) | human gut metagenome | biome: human gut; feature: human-associated habitat; material: faeces | place: United Kingdom | collected 2010/2012 ... | reverse complement strand
CTCGCCGGGCTCATAACCCGGAGGTCGTAGGTTCAAATCCTGCCCCCGCGACCAAATTTTCAGCAGGTCAATCGGTGAATCGGTTGACCTGCTTTTTTATTTGAAAATGTGGATAAACTTATTTTGGGTCAAATTTTGGTCAAAACCCTGAATAGGGAAAACAATCTTTAAAAGAAAGCACCGGAGGAAGGTGAATTACATACCGCTTCGGTACTTTGATATCTATATGCTAATAGATAAAGTTACTTAATGCCATTGATTAGAACATCACACTTGCTTCATAACGAATTTTGCTCTTTCGTATGTAATTGCTCTAAGCGATAACGATCCGACCTTTTGTGTCAGGTTCGACTCTATCTTGTTTTTGATTCTTTCAGAGCATCGAGCTGTCTTGTGCCATCATCTAAACGTAAATGTTTCAGAGAAATTGCCTCCTAAGAAATAGTCTTTCGGGGTAGTGGGACTCACCAAAAGACGAGCCCCTAAACAATTTCCACTGAAAGACTTTATGCGTTACGTGTTCAAGTACCCCTCCAAACAATCAAAAAAACGCATAAACAAGCAATCTACCTGGTGTTTTATATCAAAGTTAAATCAAATATGTACATAATATGTAGGAGTTATAACGTCCATTACAAGATAGGCTTGTTTCAATACATGTTCTTTCTTCTTGTCCCTGTATCTAGAGTCATTGGGTCTCTAGATTGGATATTTTGAACGTAGTAGTTCTAGAAAGAAAAGGAGGAGGAAATGAATGCGTTAGCAAGAAAAGGAGTACTGCTTGTATTTGCGGTAATTCTTGCTGTTGGGACTTCAATAGGGTCATTGTTGCCGACCATTGCATATGCCCAAGAGCCTGAGTACTGCACAATAAAAGTGACAGTTGCTCCTTCGTTTACTGGCACAGTTGCTATGAATGATGACAACTATAAAGGCCAAGTAAGCAACGCAAAATGTATTGTGGGGGGGGGTTATACTGTAAAGGCACAACCCAATGAGGGTTATACCTTTGTAAATTGGACTATAGACGGCCAAGAAGTTTCTACTAATCCCACTTACACCTTTACTGCGCAAGGTGACACTACGGTTCAAGCAAACTTTGCTGAAGAACAGGTAGAACCGGAATACGCTCTTGCCAAAATATCTATTCCTATAGATCAAGCAGGTTGGGGTCAAGTCGCACTTAATGACGACGACTTTGGCGGAGCGGCATTTGAACCAAATGGCATTGTGGGGCAAACCTACACTGCTAAAGCCAAAGCAAACGAAGGCTACGCTTTCGTAAATTGGACAATTGATGGTGAAGAAGTAGGAACTGATCCTGAATATACGTTTATCCTTGAAAAGGGAGGCACAACAGTTCAGGCTAATTTCAAAAAGACATCATTAGATCCAGATTTCTATCACGTTGATGTTGCATACGTTTCACCTGAATTTGGAAAGATTACTGTCAACGGCGAGGACTCCAAAGGTTTTAACGGTGACTATCAAGAGGGAACAACCTTTGAGCTAAACGCAATTGCTGCTGATGGCTATCAATTCGTCAATTGGACCGATGGCGATAAAATTGTAAGCACGGAACCAAACTTTACTTATATCGTTGCTGGATCAGCTAATTTGAAGGCTAACTTTGAAAAAGCAGTGCCTGAACCTGAATATTGCACCATTAAGGCAATAGTCCCCAACGATCAAATAGGATGGGGTTTGCTATCCGGAAATGACGGTGAGTTCAAAGGTCAGTTCAATGACGCAAAAATCGTTGTAGGCTCTAAAGTCACTCTTAAAGCGCAGCCAAATGAAGGCTACACTTTTGTAAATTGGACGATTAACGGCCAAGAAGTTTCTACTAATTCCACTTACACCTTTACTGCGCAAGGTGACACTATAGTTCAAGCAAACTTTGCCAAAGAACAAACGGGTGAGGAATCTTATTTCGTTAGTATTGAAATGAATCCAGCAACCAGTGCGGGAATTATCGTTATTAATGGTGAAGAATCTGCAGGAATAACCAATCACTCCTTCGTGAAGGGTACAGAAATTGTCCTTGCCGCAGAGCCTCTTGATGGTTGGAAGTTCGTAAACTGGACGAATAATGGCGTAATTGTAAGTGAAGATGCTAGTTTCACTTATTCCGTGCAAGGTGATACTCACCTTGTGGCGCATTTCGTGAAGTTTTCTGATCCCGTAGTAGATCCTGATGATCCAAATAATCCGCCTGCTGATCCCAAGGATCCGGCGTTAACTGATCCAGATGACAACATAAAAGCAGAAGATAACAAGTCAAAGGATTCTGAGGATAAAACTAAATCCGATGCTTCCAAAGAACTTCCCAAGACCGCAGACAATTCCTTGTATTCATTAGGTGTTCTTGGCTTTGTTGGTGCGGTATCGCTGATTGCAGCTTTAGTTGCAGCTCGTAGACGCGCTTAGAAAATAGCACAAAATAAGCTACACATTACAATGTAGGGCTCCGAGAGCTTCTCGGAGCCCTATTCTTTATTGGATACAGCAATGAGGTTTCATACTGTTTATCAAATAGAGAACGTTCTTTAAGCAGACCTATCGCTGCCTCTTCAATGGTGGCTACAGGTTTCGAGAACCTATGTTTTGAAGGGGCGCTGGTGTTGTTTTGAGAATTTGCATCCATGAATGAGACAGGCGGTGTGGGGGACAAAGGCATTAAAAAAATCATCATCATTGAGATCAGGTTCGCTTCCGGAATATAGCCGAGAGTAGTGGTAGAGGTTGCGCGTACCGCTTCCTAGCTCTTCGGCAAGCCCTATTTGAGTGAAGAAGTTCGCGTAGAAGGGTATGAGTCTATAAGATTTGTCGCTACCACTGTCTTGTCGTCGTAACGGTTAGTGTTTGATCTGCGTAGCATTGCGTCGGTACGGTATACCGGGCATGCCTCTAGTATTGTTTCGTCTTTACCTAAAAGAAGGATGCTCGCCAAGTTGAAGCCTTCTTCACCAGTTTGAAAGTTTTTGGTTTTAAACTCTAAGCCAGGACAAGATTAGATCTTTTTTGTCCGAACATCCTTAAGGATACCCTTTTTAAATTGAGACCAAGATCCAAAAAACTTTTCGTTAGTTGATGATGAAATCTTGTCAGAGTATTTAAGTGCGGTTAGTTCTATTGTGCAAATATAATCTGCTATTTGGCCGAGTCTGTAATCGCTGGGAGATGCTTGCCTGTAGGTAACAGCATTTTTTGCTAAGGCATAATCTATAGCTTTGTGAACGGCTTCTGCAATCGATTTTTGTCCGTCGTCGTAATACACCTTAACTGTGTCGAAATCTTGGAAGTACGAAAGATTATCGAATAGGAAATTAACCAGCTGCTTACGCATAGCAGTCGTTAGTTTCTTAAGATCTGAGTATTCTTTTGTTTTAAGAGTTATGCAAACGTAACGTATCGGTATGTAACGGAAGAACACTCGAAACGACGACAGTAGTCGTTTTCTATCGGCGGGACTTACATTGGCATAGTCCCCATGTCCGTTTAGAAGCGGTGATCCGTGGAATGGGATATTTGGCAGGCCTTTCTCCGAAAGGGAGCGTTCGTATTTTTGTATGTTTTGAGAGATATCTGCGTCTTGCTCGTGAAGCACCAGTGTGAGCAAGTAGTACTTATCTCTAAGGTTGTCGCTTCCTGATTCGTCTATAAAGACGCTAAGTTCGCGCAATTTTGCTCCTAATACAAAGAAAGCCGGGGAAAATGCCCCCGGCACTTGGAAGTCCCCCTATTGGAAAACTAATTACTTTATACCATCAACGATGCATTGATTCAATATCGAAGATAGCAGCTAAATTCATGCCGTAGTCTAATCGGTCGATTCATGTGATTGAGAATCCAGTATATTTCCTATAGTTTCAGCAGCTTCGCGGTCGTTTTGCTCGATTGCATGGGCATAAATATTCAAAGTAAGGCCGTCTTCTCCCTTTGGAATCAAGTTGAGCTTCGATATGAAGTCAGATGCAAGTTTGTAGGCTTGCTCAAGAGAAAGGCTTTTGCGTGGTTTGGGCTCAGGGCTTTTAATGCCGTCAATTTGATCGCAAGGATTGCGGAGAATGACATCTTCCTTCACGGCCTTCTTTAGGATTTGTTTAAGTTTCTGATGGAACTTAAACATCTCGCTAGAGGAAACGCCTTTCTTCCTCATCTTTGAGTAGACGCTGTTAATCAATTTAGGCGAATCAACGGATTTGGAACGCTTGAAGATGCGAGACTAGAGCAGGTCCTCGTCATCTTCCAACCTTGCCTCAATAGCTCTTTCAAGTTGGTCGGGGGTTCGAAGATTGCGGAGTTTTCTGGAATCGAGGTCGAGGAAAACGATATCCTTCTCAGGCACGCCGCGCTCGAGAAGCTCGTCGGCGATGGATCTCATAAGGTGTGATTTGCCACAGCGGCGCACGCCGGTTATGACTTTGATGATGTCGTCCGCGTCGTACTAGGCCTTATCTTTTTCAAATAGCACTCTCTGCGAAAAAGCGACTCGTTCATCTGCGCTTCAAATTCATTTTAACAGGCAATATATCGCATTATATGAAACTTTTGCCCCTTAACAGGGGAGGTTCTCGGCAGGAAGCGTCTCTTTTTACGGTTCTTTGGCTTGCGTTTTCAAAAAACGCATATTCACTAGTCCTGCCTTATAGATCCTCAATTATCACGGGCGCTAAATAAATTGGCTTGAGTTCCAGCATGCCTTTATTTGATGTGTCTTTCTGAGAAAACAAAATACGTCGCGAGATAATAGAAGAATATTTTTTGCTAAATTCTTCTATCGAATGGTGATTGTTGACATTGGAAGACTTTACTTCAATTGGTACAAGTTTCGTTCTGCTCGTTAATAAAAAGTCTACTTCGTAAGCATGGCTTTTCCTTTGGGTGTCCAAGTGTGAAAAAACAAACTTCTGCCATTGCTTGCAATTATCTGAGCAATTGCGTTTTCGTAAAGATAACCTAAATTGGCGGGTAGGCTATCGCTTAATAGCTTGTTATAAAGATCCTCGTGCGCCAGATTTTATTTGAAAAACAGCATAAATCGCAATACTAGATACAAGAAAAAGTGCATATTTCGCAATACTTAAAGTGAACAAAATATGCACAAATCTCGATATCTGAAACGCCAAAAAGTGCATTTTTCGCAATACTATTGTTGGTCACGCTTTCTCAATATCCGCATCGACTAAGCCTTCCCAAAACAATCATTGTACGCCGCTTTTACCATTTTGAGCCGAGTCACGATAGTGGGCTCGGCTCACAAACGCTTTTATACTTGCATCTCGTATCAGATGCTCGTTTCTAAAACTATTTCAAATACGCTTCGAGTGCACCGACTAGAAATTCGGTTGCACCTTTGCCAGCGGCTTTTTCGTAGTAGGCACGAAAACGTTCATCGGCAAGATAGGTTTTCGCGAGACCTAAATGGGCTTGTTTGCTATAAGCGTCATTACCCCAATGAATGCGGATCCAACGCTCGTGCATGCAAGCGAGTTCGCGTGCTTCGGTGCCAGCTATATCTCCAGAAGCCATTGCTAAACGCAACTGCACTTTAATAGAGTCTTCAAGGAGCTCTTTAGCATCCCATTCGTCGCGCGTAAGTGCCATCATCCGTTTGTTGGCGGCTTCAATGGCATCATCACCGTAGAGCTGGCGTGCTTCTTGACCGTATGTTTCTTCAAAGTCCTTCAGGCCTTTCTTTTTGAGTTCGTTGAATGCGGTTTTGCTATCCACGTCTTCCATCCTTTCGATTGTGGCTATCGCCTTTTCGGTTCGAGCGATTGCCTCTTCCAAAGATTTCTTCTGCTTTTGCAGAGAACAAAGGTGCGAGACAAGAGCTCCATGGATATCGGCATCCAAATCTTCGAGTAGGTGTCGTATGGTCGTGAGTGGAAGTCCGCAGGCTCTCATAGCGAGGATTTGCGCAAGGCGTCTTGCGTCTTTCTCGTGGTAGATACGATAGTTGGTACTTGTTCTCAAAGGGTGAATAAGCCCTTCATCCTCGTAATATCTTAGGGTGCGGGCGCTCACTCCTGCTAACTTAGCAAGTTGACCAATGGTATAGCTCTGGATTTCTTTGTTATGTGATTTCTTCATTCTCGGCACCTCCTGAAAACAGGATGGACGTTGACGTGGCGAGAGAGTCAAGTTTTTGTTCCAGTGTTCTTAATTTCTTTACTGTTCAATGCTTTTCTGGAGTAGTTCGAAATTATTACGGTGATACACAAGTACCCCTTCGGCTTGTAACTTTGAAAGCTCGACGCACATGGCGCTTCGTTCAACAGAGAGATAATCTGCTAGTTGTTGGCGATTAAACGGGATAGTGAAGCGAGAAGATCCTGCCTGTGCGGCTTGCGCCGACAAATAGGAAAGCAGCTTGTTTCGTGTTGAGCGCTTGCCCATATGGGTAAGCTTTTCACTGAGCGTAATGTTTTTAAGTGCAAAGACACCTAAAAGATTTTGCAACATGCGGGTATGATGCGGGCATGCTTGATTGCATGGTGCAGTAATACTGTTGGGAGAAAGCCAGAGTATCGTGCAATCTTGGGGCGCAAACACGGAAACGAGGGATTTTATTTCGCGGCGAGCGCCTTGCGCAGCACACGCGAAGGATTCGGCAAAAATATGTCCTGCTCCAAACTTCGCAACTAGATTGCGGTTGCCCCAAAAATCTTCTTGAATCACTTCGACAAATCCTTCGACGACAATTCCAAGATAAGGCACAACCTCTCCTGCACGGATCAGATAGCTTCCTTTCGCAAACTGGTTCTTTTTTGCTTTGAAGCAACGAAGAAGTAAAAGAATTTCAATTTCTGTCATGCCTACGAAAAGGGGTGTTTGCTTTAGAGCATCGAGATAACGGCGAAATGGCCGAGAGAAGCTATCCAAAGAATTTGGATCTATAGTGCAGCTGCTTTGTAGAGTTGGTATGTCTAAATCCCTTTGCATTTTCCCGATTATGTCACAGCTTTGTTGGAAATCCAACATACAACAGAATTGGTTCTCTTTAGTCTGATGTCATTATGTGCGAGACGATAGGGGATGCAATGGATACTCAAATGTTTTGTTTCCAGTGTGAGCAAACCGCTGGATGTTCTGGTTGCACATCGAGTAGGGGGACATGTGGCAAAACGGCCCACACGGCTGCCTTGCAAGATCAGCTAACCAGTGCTTTGGTTGATTTAGCTCGAGTAGCACACCGGGGAGGTGTAGCGACTCAGGAAACCTACCATCGTATTATTGAAGGATTGTTCGTTACAGTTACCAATGTAAATTTTGATGATAAGGCTATCGAAACTTACACCCAAGGCGTACGCGAACATATGCGCGAGCTTGCTGCTCATGCAAAGGTAGAGCTGCCTGATGCCTATAATGTCGAAACGCTTTGGCAAGCAGAAGATACCCTTCGTTCGTTGAAGTCGCTTATTCTTTTTGGACTGCGCGGTATGGGGGCCTATGCCCATCATGCTTGGGTGCTAGGGTATACCGATGAGAGCATGAATCGCTTCTTTGTGGAAGGGCTCGCTTCGCTGGCAGACGAAACTTTATCGCTCGATGATCTTATTGCGCTTAGCTTAAAAGTAGGGGAAGTTAATCTCACCTGCATGGCTCTACTCGATAAGGCAAATACGAAAACCTATGGCACTCCTTCTCCGACAGAGGTCGAGATGAAGATTGAACCGGGTCCGTTTATTGTTGTTTCTGGTCACGATTTGCATGATCTTTACTTATTGCTTGAGCAGACCAAGGGAACGGGAGTGTCTGTTTATACACACGGAGAAATGCTTCCTGCTCATGGTTATCCGGAGTTGAGAAAATACGACCACCTAAAGGGACATTTTGGCACGGCTTGGCAAAATCAGCAGAAAGAGTTTGCGCAGATTCCTGGTGCGTTCTTATTCACCACTAACTGCCTCATGCCTCCACGCGATTCGTATGCCGATCGAGTATTTACGACTTCTGTTGTGGGATACGAAGGACTTCAGCATATAGGTGAAGACAAAGATTTCGCTCCTGTGATTGCTAAGGCCAAAGAACTAGGTGGGTTCGGGCAGACACAGCAGTTCTTTGGGACAAATGGTGGAACTGTGTTATCTACAGGGTTTGGACATGGAACCATTTTAGGTCTTGCCGATACAGTGGTTGGCGCAGTGCAGAGCGGAGCCATCAAGCATTTCTTCTTGGTAGGCGGTTGTGATGGCGCGCGTTCAGGCCGTAACTACTTCAGTGAATTTGTTGATCAGGCACCACAAGATTCAATCATACTCACTCTTGGCTGTGGAAAGTTCCGCTTCAATGATCGTGATCTTGGTGACATTGGAGGCATTCCGCGCTTGCTCGATATGGGTCAGTGCAATGATGCTTATGGGGCTATTCAAGTTGCATTAGCTCTTGCTGATGCTTTTAAGTGCGAGGTTAACGAACTGCCTTTAAGCTTGGTCCTTTCTTGGTATGAACAGAAAGCAGTATGTATTTTGCTTACGCTTTTACATCTTGGCATTAAGGGAATTCGTTTAGGACCTACGCTGCCTGCTTTTGTGTCGCCAGCTGTGCTAGAGGTTCTTGTTAATACCTTTGAATTAGCTCCTATTTCCACACCTGAAGATGACCTGAAGGCATTGATGTAGAAAAAACGCTGGAATTAGCAGCATGGAGTAAGCGTATTTTAGCGTAGAGAATGTAACGGAGAGAGGCTCGGCATATTTTGCCGAGCCTCTTGCTCTTTTTAAGGTTACTTATCACTTACACAGGCGACAGTGATATATGAATAACGCCATGACTAAATCCAATAATAAATAAAGAAAAATTACGAAATCAATTTACAAGTTACGCAACGTAACGTATATTTCGGATAAAGAAATAATTTTAAATAAACAAAGGAGAGACGCAGCATGAAGAAAAATGTTGGATCTATGTTGGCGCTTTATCCCACACCAGCTTGTGTTGTAGGGGTAATGGTTGATGGAAAACCTAACTGGCTACAGGTGGCACATGTAGGTATCATCGGACATGATCGTATTCTTATAAGCAGCATGAAAAACCACTTTACCAATAAGGGCATTCGCGAATCAGGCGCACTTACTATTAGCTTGGCAGATCAGGCAATGATTCCTTCATTAGATGCTATTGGCTCTAAATCTGGTAAAAAGGACGATAAGTCAAATATCTTCACTTGGGAAAAGGCAGAAAACGGAGCACCTATTCCCTTGGAAGCTCCTTTGACGTTGGTATGCACCGTTCGCGATAATTATGAAACTGAAAGCTTTGATAATTTCATTTGTTCTATCGATGCAACATTGGTAGAAGAAGACAAGCTTGATGAAAACGACAAGCCTGACTACGAAAAAATTTCACCAGTACTCTTTGAATTCCCTACCTATTCCTATTTAGCTACAGGGAAAAAGTTGGGTAAGTGCTTAGAGACCGTAAAGAAGGCTGACCAATAAGCCTACTGCAGCAATTTTTTGTATATCTCTTCATCCGAATCAAGAAAAACATTGAATATCACAACGGGGACATCTTTATTAAGGGCTTCTTGCTTATCAAGCCATGCTCGCGTGGTGGTTACTGCAATTTTTGCAGCTTCTTCGGCCGGAAAGCCAAATACTCCCGTACTGATACAACAAAATGCAAGAGAGGTATCTTTCTCTTGCGCAGCAGCGTCAAGACAGCTGCGATAACTTGAGGCCAGCTGTTCGCGCAGCTTGTCGTTGAGGGCGCCATTGGCGATAGGACCCACGGTATGAATTACCTGTTTGGCAGGCAGATTGTAAGCAGGTGTAACCTTTGCCTGTCCCGTGGGTTCTTCGTGCCCTTGCTTAATCATGAGGCGAGCACATTCGTAGCGAAGCTGTATACCAGCAAACGTATGAATTGCGTTATCGATGCAGTAGTGTAAAGGAGCCCAGCATCCTGTCATGCCTGAATTTGCGGCATTAACAATTGCATCTGCGGCAAGCGTGGTGATGTCGCCTTTCCACAAACGAAGCCGCGCGTCTAGGGGCGCTGGTGTTAGATCATCAACAGAAGTAATCCCTGCCTCTTGAATCATTCCCTGAAGAAGCTCATCTTGAGCCGCTAATAAATCATCGTCGGCATACCAGGGTTCACGTACGTTTACTAAAGCACGAAAAGCAAGCCATAGTTGAGTGGTGGAAGCGGTATCAAGTTTATCGGGAGAGGGAACAATATCGAGAAGCGCCTGAGTAATATAGCCGCCGTTATCATGGCGCTCTTTCATGAGTCGTTTTACAAGATAGAGACAAAGATCGCGTTTGCGTTGCTGATCCATACGATGTCCTTTCACGCTTTTCTTTATTGTAGTGGTCTTTGTTGGGGAAAATTTAGAGAAGGCGCTAAGAAGGCGCCAATAGACAAATGAGACAAATGGGCGTGAGACCAATAGGCAAATGAGACCAATGGGCAAATGAGGCAAATGAGCATGAGACAAATGGATGTGAGACCAATGGGCAAAGAGGCACCTGTTGCGAGGAGCAATACTCAAGCAGCAAAGTTGCAACGAGGGTTGTTATAAGGAGGGTCTATAACCAGCATTCGGGTTTATGAATTAACACAAAACCAAAAAAGCGAGTAGGATTGAAAACCGTCGATTCTAGTTCTGGTATTGATTGATCTGGGCGCAACTCAAGTACTTCGTCAAAAGATCAGTACAGAAACCAGACAACGAACTAAGAAAGAAGATATCGCACGCCGAAAGGAGGACTTGTGAGCAGCTTTGCAAAAGAGGCATTACGAGACTGCAATAGATTCAACGAACGAATGTGCAGTGCTCGAATGTGCAAGTCCAATGACGTGCACAAAGCGATGTAGATGAGGCAATGCGGTATAACCAAAAGCACTGCCTAGGCGCATTACGAGGCGCATTAAGCCAAGCGTAAATTAATTTCAGTATTCATCGCTTTTCATTCTCTTGTTGCTCTGATCCAATTTTTAGTTCGCTTTTTTGAAAGGAAAACCCAATGACAAAGTTTATCCCCCGTACACTCTTTGCCGTTGTTGCGGTAGCAGTAGCTCTTTGCACAGCGCTTGCGCTCACAGGATGCAGTGGTACGTCGAGCGATTCCGCTTCAGAAAATTCTGATGACAGCAAAGTTATCAAGGTAGCTGCGGTGCCTACTCCTCATGCAGAAATACTTAACAACGCCGTAGCACCTCTTCTGGAAAAAGAAGGCTATACCCTTGAGGTAACTGAATTTACTGACTACATTCAGCCCAATACCGCAACCGAAGATGGCGAGGTTGACGCTAACTATTTCCAGCATGGTCCTTACCTTGAGAACTTCAATGCCGAACGTGGTACCCATTTGGTTTCGGTAACTGCCGTTCACTATGAGCCTTTGGCAATCTATCCTGGCAAGGTAAGCTCTCTTGATGATTTGCAGAATGGTGCAACCGTAGCAGTTCCTAACGATCCCACCAATGAAGCACGTGCGCTGTTGTTACTCCAGCAGGAAGGCCTTATTACCTTGGCTGATGGCGTGGGAGTAAATGCTACTATCAACGATATCGTAGACAACCCCCTCAATCTTCAGATCGAAGAGCTTGAGGCGGCAGTGGTACCTACCGTATTGGCAGACGTTGATGTGGCCTGCATCAATGCAAACTACGCAATCGAAGCAGGTCTTACGGTAAACAACGACGCTTTGGCAGTTGAAAGTGCCGACGGTGATGCAGCAAAAACTTACGCAAACTTGCTTGTTGTTAAAGAAGGAAACGAAAACAACGAAGGAATTCAGGCTCTCGCAAAGGCACTTAATTCCGATGAGGTTCGCGATTACATCAACGATAACTATCAAGGATCGGTACTGCCAGTATTCTAAGTAGATACTAAATACCTTTCGAAGGTCGTCCAAAGGGCGGCCTTCTTTGACGTAAAATAGGCAAGACAAATATAAAAGGAGGAATAAACAACATGATCAACGTTGATGAATTACGAAACGCTCCTGTTGCTATTTTGGGCGGTGGCGCTGTTGGCAAGACCTGTGGTGCTGATTGCGCTTTAGCTGGTCAGGAAGTTCGCATTTGTGACTTGGATCCATTTTTCGAAAAGACCTTGGGCACGGTAATGAAAACAGGCATTACCCTGCAGGATAAGGCACCTGGAACTCAGACCAAGTATGGCTTCCGTCGTATGGGTAAAGGCGAATTTGCCCTGGCAACTAATTCGGTAGCAGAGTGCGTAAAGGGCGCAAAGCTCATCATTGTTGGTATTCCTTCTGTTGCTCATGAAATTTTCTTCAAGGAACTTATTCCCTGTCTTGAAGACGGCCAGGTAATTCATATCATTCCTGATAACTATGGTTCACTGAAGTTGCGCAAGATGATGCGTGAGGCTGGCTGCACTAAAGACGTTATTATCGGCGGTTGGTCTTCTGCACCTTATGGTACTCGCGTAGACACTGAAGGTGGCGTTATGAAGCCTACCTGCAGTTTGGTCTATCGCGCTATTACCTTGCGCGGTGCTGCTCTTCCTGCAAAGGATACCGAAGATTTTGTAGAAAGCTCCAAGGCTTTGGGATGCTTTGACGCTATTACCGAAGGTGACGGTGCTGTTTGTGGCGACACGGTATTGGATATTGGTTTCTCTAACGTAAATCCTGTCATCCATGTTCCTGGTACGGTACTGGGCGTTTCCACGATGGAAAACTTCAGCACGGTTCTGGGTAAGAATGCTCACGAATACAGCATTTATTCTCATTCCTTCTGCCCCTCTATCAGTGAGGTTCAGTATCAGTTCTACAACGAAGAGATTGCTTTGGCTAAAGCTATTGGCGTTGGCATTCAGCCCTTCAAGAAGGAAGTTTTCTTCCAGCGCACAAGCGTCCTTGGCGAAGAGTATATGGGCGAAGGCTGTATTGTTCCTTTCGAAGAAGAATGGGAAGTAGGCTATGCTACCGGTCCTTTCACTATTCAGAATCGCTATGTGACTGAAGATGTTCCGGTAGGCTGCCATGTATATCATGAGTTGGGCAAAAAGTTCGGCGTTCCAACTCCTGTTATCGATTCCATGATCGTACTCGGTGGCGTTATGAATAAGACCGACTACATGGCAACGGGCCTTACTCTTGAAGATTTGGGCATTGCTCATTTGGATAAAGAACAGCTGCTTGCTTATTTGCATGAAGGCGAATACGTCGAAGCGTAAGCAAAGCACTACAACCTAAGAAAAATGCATGTGGCTGGCATTGTCTTGTAATGATGATGCCAGCTTTTGGATAAAGGGGAAATAATGTCAGTGTCTTGGAAGAGCGCTTATGGTGCTATCACAAACGAAGAGCAGCGTCGTGGGGTTTTTGAATTGCCACCTCGTTATACCAGCGGCCAAGCACTGGGCATTATTGCTGTCGATTTGGATTATCCCAAGGTCCCAGGCAATGTGGTAAATGCTACGACCTATGATTTTCCTGTTCTTTACGAAATGGTCTCGTTTGAAATCGAGCAGCTTTTTGCAGGAGATCCTAGCATTAAAGAACAGGTGATTGAAGCGGCAAAAAAGCTTGAGGCAGAGGGTGTCCGTGCCATTATAGGGGCCTGTGGATACTTTGCTCATTTCCAAAAAGAGGTTGCCACGGCAGTGGGTGTGCCGGTGTTCATGTCCAGCTTGTGTCAGCTTGCAACTATTAAAACCTGGCTTCCTGCGGAAAGAAAAATTGCGGTATTCGCTGCTGATGGCGCCAGCATCAATGACGAATTTTTGTCACAGGTAAATACCACAATTGATCAAATAGTGGTGGTGAACGTGGGTGACATGGAAAGCTTTGCGCCTATTCGCTGGGGCAAAGGCCCGCTTGATAACGGCCTTCTTGAAGACGATTTATGTAAGCGTGCCCAGGAGGTTTGCGCAAAGTATCCTGAGGTGGATGCAATTCTTCTGGAGTGTAGCGATCTGCCCCCTTATGCGGCGGCAATACAGCGCGCAACAGGGTTGCCGGTCTTTGACTTCATCACGCTTGCAAAGTGGGTTGAAAGCGTGGTTGTCCAGCGTCCTTATTACGGCACGCTCTAAAATTTAAGTTTCTTTTTAAGCTTTAGGCGGCTTAGGTAAAACGTATTTGATACCCGTTTTTTGCGAAAGCCTGGTAATGGTAGACGCTGCATGAATCAGCTCTTTGATTTCTTCGTCAGTTAAACCATCAAGGTTGGATTGCAGAGTCATATGTAATTCGTGAATATGATCATCAAGCATAAGAACGCCTTTATCGGTAAGGTGCGCAATGACCATGCGGCGGTTTTCTTCACTTCTTTCAGTGTCGATAAGATCCTTTTCCCGAAGGCCGTGAATAGCGCGAGTGGTTTGTTCGGGCGCGATATATACCTTGGCACTTAGGGTTGACATATTCATAGGGCCATCAGAATAAAGGGCCATCAAAATATCCATCTGCGTCTTGGTAACAGGGACGGGGAAGGAAGCGGTTAAAACCGTTCTTTTGAAAAGCTCGTTGAAATAAAACGAAGCCTGAATAAGTGATTGCGCATCTTCGCTCGTTATCATGGGATAGACATTCCTGTTCGTACGTATCGAATCTGTTTTGAATTATAAAGAATTATTTTTACCCGCTAAAAATTTCCTCACACAACTTTATGGCGAGTTCTTTCTTTTCTTCTCTATCTCTTGACTATAGTCAAGTGTTTTATACACTTGATAATCGTCAAGTTTTATAGTGCGGAAACGACAAGAACGTTTCGAATAAAACAGCTTGATCATAAAAGTTAGCGTTTGAAAGCGAGAAGAATGGCTCCCCTAGGATTAACAAACGAACAACGAAATATGGTAATGGTGCTGCTTTGCGGTGCTGTTCTGGTGGTTTTGAACCAAACCCTTCTTTCTCCTGCATTACCATCCATTATGGAGCACTTGCAGGTTGATGCTACGACGGTTCAGTGGCTAACGTCTGCCTATGCGTTGGTAGAGGCGGTAGTAATTCCGCTTGCTGCATGGTTTATGGGACGCTTTAGCACGCGCTTTTTATTCATTGGCGGAATGTCTCTTTTTGGTGCAGGCAGCTTGGTTGCAGCGCTGGCTCCAGTTTTTGCTGTACTGCTTGTAGGTCGCGTTATGCAGGCAATGGCAACCGGCGTCATGATGGTAATGGTTATGTCGCTTATCCTTCTTACCTTCCCACGCGAAAGTCGTGGCAAAGCAATGGGATTGGTAAGTTTGGTTATTGGCTTTGCCCCTGCAATTGGCCCAACTCTTGGAGGCTTGCTTGTTGATGTTGTTGGGTGGCGTGCACTGTTTTGTATCGTAGTGGCATTTTCGGTGTTGATTATTCTTTTTGCCGCTCGCGCTCTTAAGAATCGTGAAGGATTTCCTCGAACTTCTGCAGATGCCTTATCAATTATTTTCTCTTCAATTGGCTTAGCATCGCTTTTGTACGGCTTGTCTTCGTTTGCTTCTTCGGATCAAGTTGAGCTTTGTGTGGCGCTTATAGTTTTAGGTCTTGTCTTTGTGGGTTTGTTTGTACACAGGCAGTTCAAGATTGAAGAGCCAATGTTGCGTCTTGAGGTGCTGTATAGCCGCCGCTATCGCATGGCATTTATTGTCTGTGCCCTTCTTCAGGCAATCCTCATTGGCCTGAGCGTTATCATGCCGCTGTATATCCAAAACATTTTGGGCTATTCGGCAACCATCAGCGGTTTGGCAACCCTTCCCGGTGCTTTATTGGGCGCAGTCGCCGGGTTGATTGGCGGAAAAATTTTCGACCAGCATGGGGTACGGGGTGTTGCTCTTGGTGGCGTGGTAACGCTGTTTATTGGCTGTATTGGAATGTATTTTTACGCGATCGACAGTTCGATGGTGCTGGTCGTTGCTGCAAACATGGTTACCTGCGGATCGCTGCAAATTCTTTTCACGCCCATTAATACCTGGGGTGTGAATTCCTTAAATAACGAATTGGTGCAGCATGCAACTGCAACAACAAACACTGTTAATCAGGTGGGTGCTTCGCTGGGTACTGCACTAATTATGTCCTTTAGTGCTTTGGGAACTTCGGTCGCAACGCAGGGTAGTGAACTCGAGCGAATTTTCTATGGGTACCATTGGTCGTTTACCGCGGTTTTGGTTTTAGGTGCGCTCGTACTTGTGCTGGTCGTGCTGTTTATTCGTAATATGAAGTCGGATCAGTTATCTGTCGCTGTTCGGGACCAGTCTTCTCAAAAGGAGGGAATCAACGTGTATCAAACGGTGGGCGATGTTATGGATACCGACCCTGTTGTGGTTCCGCTCGATGCTCCTATGAGTGCTGCGGCGAAGATTTTGGCTGCGGCTGATGCAAGTGGCGCAGTTATCGTTGACGATAAATCCATAGCGCGTGGCTTTGTTTCCACGAGCGACATCTTAAGCTTCTTTGCTGATGAGTCTCGTCTGGTTACCGGAACTGCTGGATTTGTGGTGCTGCGCGAACTCGATAACGAAGATGTTCGTAAACAGGTAAGCCGCATGAAGGATATTCAGGTGGTAGATGTGGCCACCAAGAAAGTGATAGGGGTGTCCCCTGATACGAATTTAGGAGAAGCATGTAAGCTGTTGGCGGAAAAGCGCCTAAAAATCTTGCCTGTTTTAGAAGACGGCAAGCTTGTGGGTGTTGTTCATCGTAGTAATCTCGTTCATCTGATTGCTGAAGTTCTAGAGGAAGACGAAGTGGCTTCAGATAAGGCAGCTTCAGGTAAGGCAGCATTGGGCGAGGCAGCTTCGGAAGTACAATAGAACCGCAAAACACTTCAGCGCTGAAAGCACAGGATATTAGGTAGAGATAAGCAAGATGCTAGTCAACTTGGTAACGCTGCATTTTGTGAAGGGATACAAGAAGGGCAGGTGTCAAAAGCCTTGTGTGATCGAGCGATGCTACGCAAAGAGCTTGCTTCTTATGTTCCTTATAACGAGCAAGAAGCACTTGATAAGCAAGTGATGCTTGCTGCCCTTGATGCTGACAGTAATTGTTTTAACCGTAGTGCACAAGCGCATTTCACCTGTTCTGCTTGGGTGGTAGATCCTCAAAGGACACAAACTATCATGGTGTTTCACAATATCTATCACTCATGGAGTTGGATTGGTGGCCATGCTGATGGATGTTGTGATTTAAGGGCGGTTGCTTTGCGGGAATTAGGCGAAGAAACCGGGGTTACACAGGCGCGTTCCGAGGGCTCAATTTTCTCGCTGGAGGTTCTCACGGTTGATGGGCACGAAAAACACGGGGCATATGTAAGCTCTCATCTGCATCTTAATGTGACCTATTTATTCGAAGTTGACCCTGGTGAGCCTCTTCGGATAAAGCCCGACGAGAATAGTGGTGTGAAGTGGGTTCCTTTTAAGGAGGTTATAGCGCTTTCGGATGAACCCTGGATACGGGAGCGTATCTATGCCAAGCTCCTTGCGAAGAGCGGTTTTAGGTCATGAAAAACAATCACCAAAAGCGTTGCTGGTTAAAGCGTCCGTTATGAACGGGCGCTTTTTATAAGGATGCCCAATGCGAGCAAGCAATAGGCGATTCCGACAACGATGGTTATAGTGGGAGATACGACAGGTGTGGTATTTCCAAAAAGAAAGACGTCTATTAGTTCAGGCGCTGCTCCTGTTGGTAACATCCAGGGAGATATTCCTGCGACGGTATTCATGCTGGCGGTAATCACGCCGCAAAATAAAAGGGGAGAGCCCCAAGATGAAGCCCGCTGTTGGTCGTTAAGCCGCATTCCGATTGCAACCGAAACAAACGAAATAGGAATGATGGTGAAAAGCATAAGAAAAGCAACCTGCGCTGTTTGCTCCACCGTACGCATAATTACAAAAGCGCAGATGATGCATATAAATTCACATACAAGTATGCAGCCAATAACCTTTCCTGTGGTGATGGAAGCGCGGGTCATTCCGGACAGGAGCAGGGTTTGTTCCACACCACGTTCGCGCTCTTCAGCCAAGATGCACACCGTACCAATGCCTCCGATACTGCATACTGCCAACTGACATAAAAAGGGTGCAGAAAACCATTCAAAGAAGTGGAAGAATTCAGTAAAAAGCACGGTAAAAATAATAAGGACGACAATCGTGGCAATCATGGATGGGTTGACTGCAAGAGAGCGTATTTCATGTAAGACAAGCGCACCAATCATGCGTAACTGTCTATGCGGTGCCGCTAGAGTTTTCGCGGATGCGTCACATTCAAAGGTAGGTTCGCTCGAAGATAGGGAATGCTTTTCAAGTTCGCGGGATTTTTCCATGACTATTTCATTCCTAGGGTGGCGCGCATTTCTTCAGCACGGCCTTTTGCAAGCGGGATTGAACTGTGTGCTACGTCGGACAAGGTGAGGTTAAACGAATTTCGGGTGAAGCGTTCCACTTTCGTGACACGTTGAACATTGACGATATAGGAGCGGTGGCATCGGAAAAACCCAAAACGGGTCAGTTCTTTTTCGAGCTCATCTAAGGTGGAGGGAGTCTGGTAAAGTTCTCCGCGCACCGAGACGTAGTTTTGGCGATTGATACTTTCTATAAAGTCAATTTCTCTTGGATCAAAAAGGAGATCAGAAGATCCTGATTTGGCCTGGACTTTGCAGACACGAACCTCGTCACCGGCGAATACCTCGCCTTCCTCGTCAACGGAACCTTCTTCGGCAGGGTTCTGAGAAGAATTTTTTTCCAAGGTATCTGTCGTTTGGGCGGGGAAGAATCGACCTTCTTCTTCCCACCAAGCGTCGCCCGGCATAAGAAGGGCTTCACGGAGCGGTTCTCCTACCGTAATAAACAAGGTGCCTTTCTCTGTTTCGCTCGCAATCCAACTCAGAACAAGAGACCGAGCGTCGGGGCCTAGTTCGAAAAGAGGGCGTTCGCAGAATACCACCTCGGGTTCGAATAAGGCCATACGAGCAAAATTCATAAGGGCGCGTTCTTCGGGCGTGAGCTTTAAAACCGAGGTGTTTTTCTTCCCGCTCAATCCGAAATGATCCATGACTTCTTGTGGGGTTATCTTGCCGCCTGCCAAGCGGGCGAAGAACTTCAAATAGGAACGGACGGTGTCGCGCTCGAATCCTTTGTCCGATTCAAGGTAAAACGCACAGCGCTTTTTTCGATAGAAGGCGCGCACCGATGCGATGGCTTTACGACTTGTTTCGCGGCCGCATTCCAGGTGAATACTTTTGTCAGATTCTCCCTCTATGAGTGCTTCGATGGAATTGTAGTCGGGCGAATTTGCAGTCATGGAATCGTCCTTGTGTGTGAGTTTTTTTCAATAGGTTTTTTAATCAAGCGAAATAGTATCACAGCGCGCTCAGGCAAAAATGTGCAAATGCTTACGAGGTGCTCTCTGCGTGCTCCTGTCGTAGTTCTCAGTGCTCCTTTCGTAGTTGGGCGTGCTCCCGTCATACCAAAACTCTGTATTTGACCTGGTATTCATGAAAAACTTCAGATGTCGCAAAACACGTGAGCAAAATTTTGCAAGGCAGGCGAAAAAGCAAAGAGGTTTGGAATACATAAAACGCTTCGTTTTGATGGGAAAGGAACTAACAATGGGCTCGCAATTACTTTTAAGCATTCTGAAAGACAGCGGCATTGCCGATATCGCCGTTTCGATTGTTGATTATTTCATCGGCAAGAAGGATTTCGACAAAAAGAAGAAAAGCGCAGCGTCACGTCAGGCAAAGAAAGGAGGACTTCGATGAGCACTGTAATGGCAATGGAGGGCGTAAACCTCTCTTTCAAACTTGGATCAGGGCCCCGCGCGGCGTATAAACAGGTGTTAACCAATCTTTCTTTTTCGGTTCATCGTGGTGAAGTTTTCGGATTCTTGGGTCCTTCGGGTGCGGGTAAAACCACCACTATTAAATTGCTTACACGGCAGCTTAAAAAAGATGGGGGAAGAATCCAGCTTTTTCATCGACCCATTGAAAATGCGAGTGATGCTGATTACGAACGCATTGGAATATTGTCCGATACCAGTGCTCTTTATGAACGTTTGTCTATCGAGGATAACCTGAAATTTTATGCAAGGATTCGCGGGGTGTCTGCTCAGGGTATTTCGGCACTGCTCGAGCGAATGGCACTACAAGATGATCGTAAAACGCTCATCAAAAATTGTTCGAAAGGAATGAGACAGCGTGCAGCATTGTTGGCAGCTTTGATTCATTCGCCGGAGCTTTTGTTCTTGGACGAGCCCACAAGTGGGCTTGATCCGGCGGCCCGTGCGGAGGTTCATCGTATGCTTTCTGAGCTGAAGGCGGCAGGCACGACGATATTTCTCACAACGCACGATATGTCCGAAGCAGATGGACTGTGTACTCGCGTGGCAATTCTTAATGAAGGACGCATCGTAGCATGCGATTCGCCCGACGAATTAAAGCGCGCGCATGCGAGAAACAGGGTGGATATCCACACGAAAACACGTGGTGTAATTTCTACTACCAAAGATGCAGAAGGTGCTGCGATAATAAGCGAACTGATGAAATCGGGAGAGTGCTTATCCATCCATTCGGATGAGCCAAATTTGGAAGAAGTATTCTTGGGCTTAACAGGGAGGGAATTCTAATGCAGGCAACTATGAGAAAGATTGGCGCTCTCTGCCAAAAGGATTTCATCGACATGTTCAAAAATCCAAGCATGCTGGTTTGCCTTCTTATGCCTATTGGCTTTGCGGTTCTATTCCGCTACATGCTCAGTGATGTAGGGATGGCAACTGTGGGCGAAGACCCAAATGCGGCGGGAGCTGCAGTAAGTGAAATACTGGCGACTTTTGAGCTTTCCGCTTCGCTTTGTATGGCTATCGGTATGGTTGTGAGTATGGCGGTGGTCTACGGCATTGCTGAAGAAAAAGAAAAGCACACCTTACGCACTTTGATGCTTGCGAATGTAAGCGCTGGTCAGATTATTGTTTCTCGAGCATTTGTTTCCCTGGCGATGATGCTTGTGGTAGCAGCAGCGTGCTTCTTTATCGCTGATGTGTCCGATCAAATGATGCTGATTCCTTATCTGGGATTGGGCATATTAGGAGCGCTCCCTATTATTCTGCTCTCTTTAGTATTGGGGCTTGCCGCTCGTGATCAGATGACTGCTGGTCTGTACTCGGTTCCGGTAATTCTAGTCGCTCTTGCTCCAATGTTTGGTGCTTATAACGAGACGGTTTCGGATATTGTTTCATATCTGCCAACAGGTGGAATGGATACCCTTGTTGGGCTGATGATGCAGGGTACCTTGTTTACGAGTGAAGCGCTTGTTTCGCTGGCGATAACCTTGGGATGGACTGTTGCGTGTGCCCTCTTGTTTGTCGCCTTGTTTAAGCGGCTGGTTCGTGATAATTAGTACGTAATTAGTACGTAATTAGTACGGTTCCTTATCCTGAAAAAATAACAACAAAATAATTGCAACAACAAAATAATTGCAAGGATTCATGCACCCCATTCGTGTTGTAGGTGAGAACAAAAAGTAAACACGCTAAACACGAAGGGGTGCAACTATGAAGACTAGTAATTACAACTCAATTGCGCATACGCAAAATCGAAAACGTATAGTTTTGGCGGGAGTTCTTGTGCTCCTGGTGGCAGGATTTTGTCTCGTGATCTTGTCTGGCTGTTCTGCTCTTTCTGCTTATGCCGCTCAAGGCGAATCAGGGCAAACCAACCAAGGTGTTTGCCGTATTTATCAGGACACCAACAATGATGGCGTATGCGACAACTGTGGTAGCTACTGTTCGGGCGGTTCTCATTGCGGGCAGGGCTTTGTTGACAAGAACAACAACGGAATATGCGATCATCGCGAAATGGGCCATCAAAAAGGCAATGCTCATCACGGATCTCAGAGATAAACTTACCCTATCATGCGATCTTCTTCCGACATAGAACAGGCAATGGATTCCTATAGCGATGCGGTCTGGCGCGCTTGCCTTGTTTACCTTGCGCCGTCAGAAGCAGAGGATATTTTCCAAAATACTTTTATGAAGTATGCCCTGCATGAATCGCCGTTTCGCGACGAAGAGCACAAAAAGGCATGGCTTATTCGTGTTGCTATCAACGCCTGCAAAGATGTTCTTAAAGCAAAGAACTCTCAGAATGAGTCACTTGAGGGCAGGGCAGAGCGTGACCAAAACTCAAAAGGAGTGTTTGGTGTTGCAAATGGGTCAGGCATCTTTTCGGCGGTTTCTTCGGAGACTTCCGAAAGGTCTGCCTCTGATACCTCATTAGATATTGCTCTTCTTGAAATACTCGATGCTTTCAATTCGCTCGACGATCCGCCGAAAACAGAGTTGTATCTTTCTCTTTATGAGGGCTATACCGCAAAAGAAATTTCCGTTATGACTGGCGAGCCCGAAGGAACGGTGTATTCCTGGATTTCACGTGGGAAAAAATTACTGCAGGAGGCATTGCGATGAATGATTCCGAAAAACAGATACGTGATGCCCTGACAAGCGCTTTTGATGAAATCCATGCGCCCGAAGACTTAAAAAGTCGCACTTTGCAAGCGATCGAGGCCCAGCGTGCGCAGGAATGTGAAGCCCGAAAAACAAAGAGATTCCGTTTGGTAACTTCTCTGCGTGCAAGAATTGCCTTGGCGGCATGTGCGGTGCTTGTTGCGCTCGGCATTGGTGCGGGTGCTTTTGCTTACAATACGCCGACAGCGTATGTAGGGATTGATATTAATCCCTCAATTGAGCTGGGAATCAACTGTTTTGATTATGTGGTGAGCGCAGAAGGTCTCAATGATGATGGCAAGACGCTTCTTGATGCCACGAATATTACTGGGATGAGGTACGAAGAAGCGCTGCAATCGCTCGATACTTCGCTGCAGGCCGAAGGGTATCTGACTCCTAATGCTGCGGTAGCAGTTACGGTGATGTGTGATGATGAGGGTCGTTGTACGCATCTAGAGGAGACTAGCAAGCGTTGCTTCGAATCGGCAGGGCAGGGGGTGCATTGTTCGAGGGCAACTTCAGATGAGCATCATGCCGCTCATGAGATGGGTCTTGGTATGGGAAAGTATCAGGTATGGTGTGCACTTGTAGATGCAGGAGTGGATATATCACCAGATGAAGCAGCGAGTATGACCATGGCGCAATTACGCAGCCTTGCCGCTGATGCAGGCGTAGATCTCAATCAAGTAATGTCACAAAATTCAAATGAGGAAGAAGCAAGTGATCACTCATCTAGCTCCAATTCCGATGATGCCTCTGCTTCCACTTCGGAGAACTCAGACTACCACGGAGGACACCAGCGTACACGCCAAGGAGGAGCGCACCACGACGAGTAAGCTTTTCGCTAGAAAAAGGCTTCTTTTGTCCTGTTAGTGGGAAATGGCTTCTTTTGGCTTGGTTGGGCGGTACCTCGTGTACCGCTTGTCCGCTGATCGGTGAGTTTTACCTAGATAGAGCCGCTATTCGTTTTAGCTACGATAAGATCAAATATTGGTGGGATCGTGCTTGCAATGGTTCCTTTTGAAATAGGCTCGAACAGAGCTTATATGAAACCGCACAAGGATCCAGATTGATCACAGCATAAGTCTACAAGTCTGCAAGGGTTATCAAAAGATGCAGACAAAGACAGTTCCCTCTTGTTTCATTAGTACTTCGTTTATTTGGAAGGTTGCGATGGCAGAGTATAACAAGCTCACCCCTGAACTTATCGAGCAACTCACAAAAATAGTGGGCGAGGATAATTGCTACGTTGGTGACGATATCAGCGCTGACTATTCTCATGATGAAATGCCTATATATGGCAAGCAGATGCCTGAAGTAGTCTGCTTACCTGCAAGCACAGCCGAGGTAGCAGCTATCATGATGTTGTGCAACGACAACAACATTCCCGTTACGGTGCGCGGCGCAGGTACTGGTCTTGTTGGTGGCGCAACACCTCTCTTTGGCGGTGTTGTTTTGTGTACCATGCGTATGAACAAAATTCTGTATTACGACATGAACAACTTGCTCGTTCATGTTCAGCCTGGCGTTCGTCTGTGCGATTTGGCAGCCGATGCGCTCGAGCATGACCTGATGTATCCCCCTGATCCCGGCGAGAAAACAGGTTCTTTGGGTGGAAACGTAAGCACCAATGCTGGTGGTATGCGCGCAGTGAAATACGGAACCACACGCGACTACGTTTTGGCCATGACGGTAGTTTTGCCAAACGGTCAGATCTTAGAGCTTGGACGTTCGGTTACTAAGACAAGCTCTGGTTATAGTCTGCTTCACTTGATGATTGGCTCCGAAGGTACGTTGGGTGTAATTACCGAACTCACCTTAAAGCTTATCCCTAATCCCAAAGAAGACATCAGCTTCATTCTTCCTTTTGCTGATATTGATACGGCAATTTCTGCGGTACCTAAGATCAAGCTCGCCGGCTTGAGTCCTCAATCTATCGAGTTCATGGAACGCGACATTGTTGACTCTTCAGCTAACTACACGGGTAACAAGATCATCCCTACCGTAATCGACGGCAAGGAAGCAGGGGCTTATATTCTGGTTACGCTCGACGGCAATGATCAGGATGAGATTTTCCAGCGCGCAGAAACCTTAGCTGAGATCGGTGATGAAATTGGCGCATACGACACCTTGGTGTTGAGCCATCCTGCCGATAAGCGTGCTGTTTGGGAAGCCCGCAGCGCATTTTTGACGGTAATCGAAGCAGAAACCGACCTTATCGACGAAATGGACGTTGTTGTTCCTGTTGATAAAATTCCTACTTTCTTAGAGTATGCTCATGAGGTTGGTGACAAGTACGAAGTACGCATTCGTTCTTTCGGTCATGCAGGCGATGGCAACTTACATATTTATTGCTGCGCAAACGATATGGACGAGGATCTCTTCTTGGAGCGCACCGCAAAGGTTATGAAGGCAGCATACGAAAAGTGCACCGAGCTTCGCGGTCAGGTTTCTGGCGAACATGGTATTGGCCATGCAAAGAAGGAATATCTGCGTGAATCGGTAGGGGATACCGCAATTGGTCTTATGGCCGGTATCAAGCAGGTGTTTGACCCGAACATGATTTTGAATCCTGGCAAGATCTGCAACTAGGAGATTCATAGTATTTTGGATCTGATTGCACAAACAGTGCTGTCCAGCTATTGACTACTGCTTACATGCCTTGTGCGATTATGTACCTTATGCCGTCCCTTTGTAGTGAGGGGCGGCATATTTTTTTGCCATTAGCGGGTTTATTTCTTTACTTCGGTACGAGCGATCTTTGCCTTGCGGAGAGTTGGGCGTTCATCGGCAACCTGCTTCATGAAGATTGCAGCCAAAACGACCAGTACAAGCATGATGAAAGAACCGGGGTCAGGAATGCCTACGGTGGAGAGCAGCATTACCTGATAAGCAACCGCCACAACACCAATAAGGCACATAATGATTACCAAAATCGTAGGAGATGCCTTGTCGTAGAGCCAATGGAAGCCTTTGAAGTTGATGGTGGTACCAAAGATACCCATGAAAATAAGTAAAACGGCTTCAATGCGTAAAAGAGTTGCAACGGAATAGCCGTTAATCATATTACCGCCATAAACTACCAGGTCAAACGTAGAGAAATCGCCAGAAAAACCGCCGTATTGCTGACCCTGAGCATAGGCGATAATCGCGCAGCCTGCACCAACAATGGCACAGACGATAGCCCAGATAAAAATGGCGTTCAAAACGTTGTGCAAGCGATGACGCTTAGGGGTTAGAGGATAACCATCGTCACCAATTCGATTGCCGTCTTTGTCATAGTGGATATAGATCGGCTTTTTCTCAACTTTTTCGGGATTAAGAGCTTTGGACTCGTCTTTAGAATGAGGGCGTAAACGGAATTTCATACCTATCCTTTTAATTGATTTCAAGCGTTCCTAGTTTAGCGAAGAAGCGTTGTGAAAAACATCTCGACAAAGGAGGAACGGTATATCTCCATGAATGAAATATATACAAAAAACGCGTACAAAACGAGGTTGATACGCATTCCTAATCATACCCATTTCTTATTGGAATGTGTGCTTACAGAAGTTGCGATTCGCAGTATTTTTCCATCTGCTATATTAAAAAGCTATTGGACAGGGTTATCTTTGAGGAGTATTCCACAAAATGAAATTGGCCCATTTGCGGTATTTTAAGCATCTTGCTTCAGTTATGAGCTACACCAAAGCGGCGAAAGACTTGTTTATTGCGCAGCCAACGCTTTCTGCTGCAATCATTCGTATGGAACAAGAATTGGGCTTTACTCTTTTCAACCGCTCTGAAGGAGTGGCTTCGCGTATTGAGCTGACCACGCAAGGAAAAATTTATCTTGAATATGTCACGCGTGCACTTGAAACGTACGACGAGGGTATTCGCCTTGCAGAACAGTCGGTCGCCATCAGCGAAAACACTATGCGACTAGGCACCCTGTATTCGATGAAGGGTCAGTTTTGGTCTCAGGCGCTTAGCGAATTTGCAGCACGCTACGAGAAGCGCCCCCTTCTCCATATGCAGCAGGCGTATTCTGGCGAGTTGACGCAACAGCTCAAAGAAGGAAAAATTGATGTGGCGTTTGCGGCACAAACTAAGTATGCAAGCGATTTGAATATGACGCTGGTTTGGCAACAGCCTTTAGTGGTCTGTGTGAATAAGGCTCATCCGCTGGCGCAGAAAGACTCAGTTACTCTCGATGACTTGAAGCAATATCGTCTTCTCACATACGGGAAAGATTCTTCTGTTTCCGAAGGGTTGGACGAATTGTTTGCGGAGAATGCAAACGAATTCGAATTAGTGCGAAGCTTTGACGATGAAATCACGTTATCCTCGTTTGCTTCTGCTGATCCCGATAATGTGTCCCTTCTGGTCTATTCTTTTTTGGTCAACTCTTTTGACGACGTGGTGTGTTTGCCTATTGAAGGAGTGCCGGCTGACTTTCATAAGGTGTATCTTATGAGTCGAAAAGAGCCTCATTCACAGCTGGTAAGTGACTTCATCTCCTTTATGAGTAACTACTCATTTCCTGAACTTTCCATTCATTAGAAAACTCATTAAAAGCTATCCTCAAAAGCGGCAGAAGCTTGCGGGAAAGGTGCTAAGCTGCGCTTCAAAATGCCGTGCATTTCTGCGATGGCAATGCCGTAGTTAACAATAGGTACTCCTGCATCTCGGCAAGAAGCTACGCGATAGCGCACTTCGCGGTCGTTAAGCATGCAGGCACCGCAATGAATAACCAAGTCATATCCTTCAAGCGATTCAGGAAAACCTCCCCCTGAAGTGAAATCAAAGTGAGGGCTCGCCCCCGTGAAATTATGAATCCAATGAGGGATTTTAACCGTGCCGATATCATCACACTGGCGGTGATGTGTGCACCCTTCAGCAATGAGAACCTTGCTTTGATCGGTAAGCTGAGCAAGACGAGCTGCTCCTGCGGCGTAATCCTGCAAGTTCCCTTTGTAGCGCGCCATTAAAATCGAAAACGAAGTGAGCGCTAAATCCTGCGGAACAAGTTTGTTCACCTGCTCAAATGCTTGTGAGTCAGTAACGACAAGACGTGGTTTGCGAGCGCAGGCCGCAAGTGTTGCCGTAAGGTTTTCAGGCTGGCAAGCAAGGCAGATGGCATGGCAGTCAAGTGCATCGCGCATCACCATTTGCTGGGGCAGAATAATGCGTCCTTTAGGTGCAGAACTATCGATTGGGATAACCAACACAATAAGATCGTTCTCTTCCAGCAAATCGGCCACAAGACGCTTGTTCGATTCGACCTGCTGAGCACAAGAACCAATGAGGTCCTTGAGCTCATAGATGCCTTCTCCCGTTTGAGCACTTACGAAGATTTCATTTTCAGCAAGTGAGCGCGAAGCACGTTTCTCGTCTGAGAGAGTGTCTGCCTTATTGAAGGCGATCACATAGGGAATTTCTCTCCGTTTGAATGCTTCAACAAGCTCGCGATCGGCTTTTTGAAGCCCGCAGGCAGCGTCGACTACCAGCACCGCACAATCGCATTGGCGAAGTGCTTTTTTTGCCTTAGCTACACGTTGAGCACCCAGATCACCTTCGTCATCGATGCCGGGGGTATCGATGATAACTACCGGCCCTAAAGGTAAAAGCTCCATAGCTTTTTTGACGGGGTCGGTGGTGGTTCCTTTTGTGTCGGAAACGATAGAAAGATCCTGGTTGGTAAGAGTGTTAACTACACTAGATTTTCCTGCATTACGAATGCCGAAAAACCCAATATGCAAACGCTCAGCGGAAGGGGTAGCGTTAAGACTCATGAGAGAGATCCTCCTTGCTAGAAGCGGTAGTCGCGGCCAACACCGTTGACGATGTTTTCGATATAGCCTTTTGCGAGTTCTTTGGTCTTGGGGTTTGCCACTTTTTGCAGTTCTTGTTGGATGATATTCATACCTTTTGCTCTCGTTTCAGGAGAAGCGTAATCGGTTAAATATTCAGCTAAGGTAATCAAGGCATTGGGGTGGCAGAAATTCAAGATCTCGCCATTCTTGCAGAACGACATGAATCTATCGCCGGTGCGACCTGCGCGATAGCATGCAGTGCAGAAACTTGGGATGTGATTGTTGTCCAAAAGCCAGTTGATTACCTCATCAAGGGTACGTTGGTCTGAAACATCGAACTGTTCTGTATCATGAGGACGCACTTCTTCGGTATAGCCGCCTACCGTAGTACGCGATCCGCCGCTTATTTGTGAAATGCCATATTGCAGGGCGTGTTCGCGTACCGTTTGATTTTCGCGGGTTGAAATAATCATGCCAGTATAAGGCACCGAAATGCGAATAAGGGCGATCAGCTTTTCGAACATATCGTCCGGAATACCATTGTCGAATTCGTCAGGATCGATATCCATAGCAGGCTTTACGCGAGGAACGCTGATAGTATGAGGGCCAACTCCATGAACTGCTTCGAGGTGTTCTGCGTGCATTAAAAGGCCTGCAAATTCATAGCGATATCCCTCAAGGCCAAACAGAACTCCTAATCCCACATCATCGATGCCGCCTTCCATAGCGCGGTCCATCGCCTCGGTGTGCCAGTTGTAGTCGCTCTTTGGGCCCGTGGGATGAAGACGCTGATAGCTTTCTTTGTGGTAGGTTTCCTGGAACAGGATGTAGGTGCCAATTTCTGCTTCTTTAAGCATGCGATATTCATCTACCGTCGTTGCCGCAATGTTGACATTGACGCGCCTGATCGCGCCGTTTTTATGCTTGATGGAATAGATGGTATGCATGCTTTCCAAGATGTATTCAATGGGGTTGTGCTTAGGATCTTCGCCCGCTTCGATAGCAAGACGCTTATGACCCATGTCCTGAAGCGCAATAACCTCAGTGCGAATTTCTTCTTGGGTGAGTTTGTGCCTTGGGATTTCACGATTTTTTACGTGATAGGGGCAGTATAAGCAGCTATTTATGCAGTAGTTAGAAAGGTAGAGCGGCGCAAACAGTACAATACGGTTGCCGTAGTAAGCTTGTTTAATGTCGTGGGCAAGCTCTTTAATCTCTTTGGTTATTTCAGGATCTTGGCAGGCAAGCAGCACCGAAGCTTCACGGTGCGTGATGATGGTGCCGTGATCGTTTGAAGGATGAAGATTCATGCGCGCTTTATCAAGGATTGAGCGACATAGTTCAATATCGTTTGCATGCGCATCGGCATAGGCTAAGGTTTCTAGAATCTCTTCGTGATTGATAAACTCATCGGCGCAGAGAGACTTAGGGTTATAGGGAAAAGATGCCATAATTTATAACCTTTCTGGATCTCCGCGATCTACTACTAAATGGTAGCCAATCGCATTCATATCGGTATTGAGAAGGTTTAAATGTTCAGCAGCTTCGGTACCGGTATGAGCTTTGTTGTTATAGAGTTCATAATTTGCCCGCACGTTGAGAGGCGACAGGTTCGGCATAACGACATTGGCGCCTGACAGCATGCCCTTGGTTCTACCTTGCGGATCAAGCGATCCGAGTGCGGTAGTTGCAGGAAGCAATACGGGCGGATGGATGATACGTATTAAAGAAAGCAGAAAGCAGGTTAACTCAACGCTGCCTGCAGGCTTTTCACGAAAAGGCGTGGCGTGATGGGGAATGAAGGGCCCAATACCGCACATTTCTGGTTTGAAATGCTCGATAAACTTTAAATCGTGTGCAAGATCGAAAGAGGTTTGGTAGGGGGCTCCCACCATAAAGCCACAGCCAACCGCGTACCCAACAGCTCGAAGATCCTCTAAGCAGCGAAGACGGTTTTCTAAGTGCATATCTTGAGGATGAAGCTTGGTATATAAATCCTTGCAAACTGTTTCGTGACGGAGAAGATAGCGATCGGCTCCCGCATCAAACAAGCGCTGGTAGCTTTCGCGGCTTCGCTCGCCCAGTGACAGCGTGATGGCACAATCGGGATGAGCAGCTTTAAGCTCGCGCAGAAGATCGACGAGGCGATCATCCTTAAACCAAGGATCTTCTCCTCCCTGCAAAACAAACGTTCTGAATCCAAGTTTGTAGCCTTCATGGGCGCAGGTAAGAATATCTTGAGGGGAAAGACGGTAGCGTGTGCAGGTGGCATTGCTTTTTCGAATACCACAGTAAAGGCAGTCGTTTTTGCAATAGTTGCTAATTTCGATAAGACCACGAATGAAAACAGAGGTGCCGTAGATGTCTTCTCGAATTTGACGTGCCTTAGCTGCAAGGAAATCGCTTACTTCTTGGTTGTGGAAGGCAATAAGCGTCTCGTATTCTTCTAAACTCAGCGATCGTGTCTGTATAAGTTTGTGAGCGAGCTCTAAAAGATAGGCGGGCTCAGCGTTAATGAGGGTGCCTTGAGCGCTTTCGTTTCGCTCGGGCGTTTCTTGGGTGTTTTCGCCTCGAGAGCTTTCGCCTTGGCTAGGGGCACCTTGTGCGTTGATATGTGTACGTTTTTGCATCATTTGCTGAGTGCGCCTTCCAGGCGATCTGCTTTCGGATAATTGTCGGATAATACAGCTTCATAGTTAAACCGGCAGGATACTCACGAAAGTATCCCACCGGCATTTCGAGTACGTAACAAGAATAAGGTTGTCTCGAGACGGTTACCGTACGGTCATCGTCTAGTTATCAAACGGTATTCTTTAAATGTCCCACGCTTCCTGTTCGGTATGAAGCCATGCTTCTGCAGTTTCAGAAAGAGGCTTACCAATCCAATCGGCATAAAGCTTTTGGATATCGGGATTGTCGTGCGAGCAACGGAGTGTGTCGTTTGAGTCGAGGCGATTCAAGATCTTTGCGCGCTCGGCTGCCTTTTCCGCGTTGAATTCGATGGGCTGTCCGCCGCCACCAACGCAGCCGCCAGGGCAAGCCATTATCTCGACAAAGTCGTAATCAACCTTTCCTGCTTCAAGAGCGTCTAACAGCTTTGAAGTGTTTTCCAACCCGCTTGCTACTGCGATCTTGATAGTTAAATCAGCAATTTCTAAGGTTTTGTCGGTCCAAGGACGATCAGGCGTTGCTTCAGTGGTGTCGCAGGCTGCAAAGTCGGGATTCTTGCCCGTTAAAATGAAGGCAGCTGTACGAAGAGCAGCTTCCATTACGCCACCAGTTCGACCAAAGATGGTGCCCGCACCGGTAGATAAACCGAGAGGATTATCGAAGGGAACTTCGGGCAAATCGGCACAGTTTATCTTGAACATGCGCAACATGCTGTTGAATTCGCGGGTCGTAAGAACAGCATCTACGTCGGGGCCAGCTTCAGTGGAAAGTTGAGGAACACCGCATTCGTATTTCTTGGCAACGCAAGGCATAACAGAAACAACGAACAAGCGCTTCTTGCCTTCCGCCTCCATAGGCTCTTTTAAGGTGTTTTTTACAACTGCACCCATCATCTGATGAGGAGACTTACTAGAAGAAAGTTGCTCTACAAACTGTGGGTAATGAAGTTTTGCGAAACGAACCCAACCAGGGCAGCACGAGGTAAACATGGGGCGCTTTTTGCCCGAGGTGTACCACTCGATAAATTCGTTGCCTTCTTCCATGATGGTCAAGTCGGCAGCGAAGTCGGTGTCGAACACGCGGTCAAAGCCCAGAGATTTTGCTGCGGCAGCCATGCGTCCAGGGGTTGCCTCTTCGTGGGAAAGACCCATCACTTCACCCCAAGCGGTACGGATAGCTGGAGCAAATTGGACAATGGCCATCGTGTCAGGATCGGCGAGTGCTTCCAAAACAGTGTTGATATCGTCACGAGCGGTAAGAGCACCGGTGGGACAGTGAGTAATGCACTGGCCGCACAAAGAACAGCCTGCTTCGCTAATTTCTTTGCCTTCTCGTACGGTAATACCGCGGAAAGCAGCAGGACCCTTAAAGTCCCATACACTGCAATGCTGAACTTTTGCGCATTCAACAACGCAGCGTCCGCAGCGAATACATTTGCTTGCATCGCGCTGCAGAGGGAAATCTTCATCCCATGCTTCGAAATCGAATACGGGGTCAAAGTCGAGCTCACCTACATTGAGTTCGGAAGCGGTGTATTGCAGTGCACATGTGCCGTTGCGCTGGCAGGTGGTGCACTCGCTGCGATGGCCTTCTAAGATGGTGCGCATATTTTCGCGACGAGCTGCAATAACACGAGGTGAATTGGTACGTATTTCCATGCCGTCATAAACAGGTGTGTTGCAGGCGGCACTGAGGGCATCGTCACCTTCGGTTTCTACCACGCAAATGCGACAGGAACCGATTTCGTTTAAGTCCTTCATCCAACACAGCGTAGGAATGGAAACGCCTGCCGCATGAGCAGCATCCAAAATAGTGGAGCCTTCTTCTACGGATACGGCTTTACCGTCAACAGTTACGTTAAACATATTGGACTCGGCCTCCTTCCATTACGCCGCAGCCATAATGGTCGCAACGCAGGCAACGACCGCATTCTTGCTGGGCTTCTTCCAAGCTCATCTCAACTTCGACTGCATCAAAATCGTGCTTGCGCTGATATGCGGGACGCTCAACGAGGTTGACACGACCGCAAGCAACACGGTTGTTGGGCTTGGGTGCTGGAGCGGTTGCCCCGCAATCAAGTTCGTGGTCAAAGCCCAGATAATCATCGATATTACGTGCAGCAACTTTACCTGCACCAATGGCAACAATAACCGTCTTAGGTCCTACTTGGCAGTCGCCACCAACAAAGACGTTGTCAGGACCATGAAGTGCCTTTAGGTGCTCGTCTGCCTGGAAATAGGTGCGATCAGCTTCCATACCAAACTGCTCAAAAGGCTCAGATTCGATAGACTGTCCTACCGCAATCAAGATAATGTCAGCCTCAATACGGTAGAGAGGCTTGTTTGCCTTTTGAGGTGTGGGGCGACCGCCCTTTACCGGGCCGATCATCTGAGGCTGAGTATAGAGTGCGGTGCAATGACCGTTTTCTACTTCAACGTGATCAGGCGCTTGCAATACGCACATCTCAACGCCTTCTTGCATAGCTGAATCAATTTCAGAACGCAAAGCGGTCATATCTTCGATACGGCGACGATATGCGATGGTGACGCTTTCGGCACCTGCGCGAACGCTTGTGCGTGCGCAGTCCATAGCAACATTGCCGCCACCAATAACGACAACCTTCTTGCCTGTGAAGTCAGGGTAGTTGTCTTCGCCGATTTCGGTAAGCAATTCAACGGCGCTCATTACGCCTTCAGCATCAGAGCCTTCCATGCGCAAGCTCTTGCCGCCCTGTGCACCAATAGCCACATAGCAAGCATCGTAGTCCTTCGAGATTTGCGTCATGGTGTCAGTGTCGATATCGCTTTCGTAGTGGACGGTGATATCGCCTGTTGAAAGAATTGCGCGAATATCTTCATCAAGACGCTCGCGAGGGAAACGGTAGGCAGGAATGCCATAACGCATCATGCCGCCTAAGTGCTTGCGGCGCTCAAATACATGTACCTCATGGCCCATCAAAGCGCAGAAATAAGCACAGGTAAGACCAGAAGGACCACCGCCGATGACGGCAACTTTTTTGCCGGTAGGATCGGCCGGCTTAGGTGTTTGAACCTTATCTGCAGGCATGCTGTCAACAGCGAACTTCTTGATGCCGCGGATATTGATAGGTGCATCGATCAAGGTTCGACGACAACGCTCTTCGCAGGGATGCTCGCACACAAAAGCGCATGCGGTGGGGAAGGGGTTGTCTTTGCGGATCATGTTGATTGCGCCAGCGTAGTCGCCCTCGCCAACCAAGGCGATATAAGCAGGAACGTCTACATGTGCAGGACACATGGTCTCACAAGGAACAGTTTGAGTGTTGCCTTCTTGGCATGAAAACTTGGTTACGTGGCTTTCGTATTCTGAGGCAAAAGTGTCCATTCCTTGAAGAAATACTTCTGCTGCATGCCAACCAATAGCGCAGTCGGCAGTATCACGAATCACACGCGCCTTTTTGCGCATGGTATCTAATAAATCAGGGGTGCCCTCAAACGCGAGAACAGCTTCAAGCATACCTTCAAGCTGAGGAATTCCTTCGCGGCAAGGAGTGCACTTTCCGCACGTCTGACAGCCGCTTGTTTGTAACAACGAGAGCTGCAGAGCGACGGGGCACATTCCAGGGGGCGTTGCTTCAATACGGCGAGCGAACTCTTGCATAAAAGCGTTTTGCTTGGCATCGTCTTTTGCAACAGGTGCCACGGATAGTTTGCTCATCCAATCCTCCTAACATGTGAACGAGTGAGTTGTAGCGTTATGTTGGGCTCGGTGCTACAAAGCTAAAGGCTTGTCTGCATATTTGCCTGTGCCTGTTCGGGGTGGTGCCGAAGCGCACTCTGATGCGCAAGCACATCCCCTTGTATTTTTAGGCACAATTTTTAATAACAACGTAGGCAAAATTCACACAAACACGCCTGCCCAAAAACAGAAGACAGGCGGCAAGGTAAGCGCAAAAAGCCTTCAAGTAATTGTATAAAACAGAGTGTTTTATTAGACAAATAAATTTATGCAAACTATCAGCCTTTTTATAAATTTTGGCGTAAAAAAGCCCCCGTGATCTTCTCAGTCGAACGGTATAAATTTTCAGGTGAACGGAAATATTCCTTTAAGAAAGTCGCTAAAAAAATGAACGGGTTACTTTGGAATGAGCAGAAGCCTGTCGGAGGCTTAGGTGAGGCGGTAGTAGCGGCTCATATGCGCCGCATGAAAATCACTTCGCGTTTAAGCTCGTATTTAAGCTGAATCTAAGCTGAATTGGTCAACGGCTGCAATTTGGGGGTAAGTGGTGGACAAAAATATTGGTTTTGTCCGAAAATATTCACGATTTTTCGCGATTCATTCAAAGAAAGAAGCTATTTTCGCAAAAAAATAGACAAACACGAATTACTGACCATCCCCATCAACCTCCGCGATCGCCATACTAGAAAGGTGATGTAATAAGCCCGACTGCACCAGAGGTAAGCAACGCGCTTTCGCTGCAGCGCAGAGCGGGTTCCATCGTTAAAAACAATGGAAGGAGAAAGTCTGTATGTCCACTACAGATAAACTCAATGGCTTCGGCCCTCTCGCAGGCGTTAAAGTCGTAGAGCTTTGCGAATGGGTAGCAGCTCCTGCTGCAGTACGCTGCCTTTCCGAAATGGGTGCAACGGTTATTAAGACCGAACCTCTTCATGGCGATGCTCAGCGTACCCAGGGTCCTGGCTTTGGTTGCGAAAAGAACGACTTCGAAGATCCTACGTTCGACCTTAATAACACCAATAAGGACTTGGTAGCAATCAACCTCAAGAACGAAGACGGCATGAAGTTCATGAAGAAGCTTCTTGCTGATGCAGACGTTTTTGTTGTTAACCTGCGTGACAAGGCTTTGAAGAAGCTTGGTCTTGACTATGAAACCATCCACGAAGAGTTCCCTACGCTCATTTGGGCTCAGATGCGTGGTTATGGTGAGTTCGGTGCTGAGAAGGACTCTCCTGGATATGACGCAGTATGCTGGGCTGCTCGTGGTGGCGTAGCAAACGTTTTCCGTGAGAAGGGTCAGTCTCCTGCTATCGCTCCTCAGGCATTTGGCGATAACAATGCTGCTTGCATGCTTGCTGGCGGTATTTGCGCTGCTCTGTTCAACCGTACTCGTACCGGTAAGGGCGAAAAGGTTGTAACCAATCTTTATGCTGCTGCAATTTTTGCTTCTGACATCGGAATTTGCGCTCAGCAGTTCGGCGCTGACTATCCTAAGTCTCGTACCGACGTTCCTAATCCTTTCAACAACACCTATCGCACCGCTGACGACAAGTGGATCTACATCTGCATGCCTCAGTACGATAAGTACTACGAAATGATGATGGATATCTTCGGTTATCCAGAGCAGAAGGACAATCCTGACACTAAGGACCTTCCTCACTTGAAGGCATCCGGTAAGAACGTTGAAGTTATTAAGTGGCTCGAGGCTGCTTTTGCTAAGAAGGACTTCGATTACTGGATGGAACAGTTCCGTATTCATCAGGTTCCTGCTCAGAAGTTGTTCCGTTTCACGGACATCTTGAAGGACGAAGAGGCATACGTAAACGACTCCTTGCGTTATGTTGAATATGACGAGTGGGGCAAGCATGCATTGCCTATGACTCCTCTCCGCTTCGGTTCCGCTGGCGATCCTCCTGTTATCCTTGCTAAGCCAATCGGCTACCACACCAAGGAAATCATGGAGAAGTATGGTTACTCCGATGAAGAGATCGCTCGCATTGAGAATGAAGGTGGCGTAGGCGTTTACCATGGTGAGCCTATTCCTGACACCATCTTCAAGTCTGAGCGCCAGCTCAAGGGCGAAGCTCCTTGCACTTGGGAGGATTAGTAAGTCGCTAAGCGTAGCTACTAGCGCAAACGAGGCCTGTAAATCAGGCGGGTAGTCGCTGAGAGTTCACTGAAGAACTCGCACCATATATAAATATGAGAGGCACGCGTTCTGCGTGCCTCTTTTTTGCTGGAAAGGTTATTTACTGGCAGATTTTCGTGAAATGCTACCTGGAAAAATCTATAACAAAATTTAGTTTTAGAGTCCAACTCACTAACTCAAAACAGTCCAACTCGCTAAGCTGAAACGGTCCAACTCACTAAACAAAAATGGTCCAACTCAACAATTCGATAGATGTCCATCGTCAGACAAAAGAATATCCTTTATGGCATACACACCCCGATAAAACTCTTCGATTGTTTTTGGTGAGCAAGTAGCCACAAACAGAGCATTATCGGCAGCGCTTTCGCCTACGGCAAAATGGCTAGAAGGAAAGACTCTAACGCCTTTTTCGAGCAATAAGTCTGCGCATGTTTTTGCGCGAAAACCCTCAGGTAAAACAAGCCATTGCGCGAGAGATTCACGTCCTAAGGGGCAGGTGGGGAATAATGTGCTGAAGGCGGAATTGCGAAAGCGAGCCATTTCGCGTTTTTCGTCCAGAATACGTCGGTGAATTCCTCGATCAATCAGATCGGTTGCAACTGCTAAGTCAAAGGGCGGCAGTTTGAAGATGGAAGCAAAAATTCCTTGCGAAATAACTTTCTTCAGAGAAGACGGCACCGCCAGATAAGCAACTTTAAGTCCACCTCCTATGGGAAGCGAAAGGCCGCTTATATAGATAACATGGTCCGAATCATAGTTGTAGAGCGGCACGGGTTTTCGTTCGAAGAGGGGTAGAAAAGCATCGTCTTCTATGATGAAAAAGTTGTGCTGTTGCGCCAAACGCGCCAACTCAATACGTCGATTTTCACTCATGACGGTATTGGTGGGATCTCCATTCGGAAGGATATAGAGAGCCTTAATGTTTGAAACCTTGCATGCGGCAGCAAGCTTTCGGATGTTGATGCCTTCGCTATCGTTTTCAATGGGAACAAGTTTCATGCCTAACAAAGATGCGGCAGCGACAAAGCTGGGGTTGGTGTACTGACTTACCGCAAGAGCGTTTCCTTCTTCGAAAAGAGAAGCAAGTACTACGGTGTAAGCGTGTGAGGTGCCCATAGTAATAAGTAGGTCATCGGGCGAAACCGCTACCCCAAGTTCCAAAAGCCAGGTAATTCCGGCTTCGATTTGTTTTTCGGTTCCTAAGTGATGTTCGTAATCAAAAAGGGAGGCAGAATCAGGATTTTCCAACACGCGCAATCCTGCTTGCCTAATAAGTTTTGCATGAATCCAGGAGGGGGTAAGCGTGCCCATATTGATGAGTGACGAATCGTTTAAGTGGGGTACAAAAGGCTTTTGGGCGGCAGTGGGTGAAACGAACGATCCGCGGCCCACAACGGCATTGATAAGGCCCTGTTTTTCGCAGAGATGATACGCCTTAGTTACTGTGCTGAGATTTACTTCTAAATAGCGAGCAAGTTCACGTTGGGGTGGAAGTTTAGTGTAGGGCGCAAGAATGCCTTTACGAATGTCCTGCTCAATCAGATCGGCCAAGCTTCGATAAAAAGGTTTGACAAGTTGTTCTTTATCGGGTTTCCAAGATAGTTCATAGGTGTTTAAGAGGGGAGCTACCATGATCTTCCAAACTTTGTATGGCAAACAATGTTGTAGTAATGCAGCTATTTTACTCGTGCAAGAATGTGTCTTGCCTTATTGAGAGGCCCAGTTTTACAAAACAGAAAAGAGCTTTACTAAGAAAGGAGCCAAAATGACCGACGCAAAGCCTAAGACTTCGTCAGTTGTTCTTAAGAGCATTTGGTATGGCTTCATTGCGGGTATGATTTCCGGCATGGTGAAAATAGGCTGGGAGAATATTTTCCCTCCACGTACTATTGCTCGCAATGAGATCAATCCCCCTCAGCACATGGCACAGCAGATTGGTATCCCAGACGATATCGTTTTCTCAACGGTTTACTATGCTGATCAGCCTGTTCAGTGGTTCACCCTCATTCTGCACTTCTCGTTTGCGATTGTGTTCTCTATTCTGTTCATCTTACTTATTCAGAAATGGAAGCAGGTAGCAGTGGCACAGGGTGCTGTATACGGTATCGTACTGTGGATTGTGTGGCATGTTGTACTTATGCCTGCACTGGGCACTGTTCCCGCTCCTTGGGATCAGCCGTTCACTGAGCACTTCTCTGAAATTTTTGGACACATTATCTGGGCATGGTCTATCGCGGCAACTGCATACTTTTTGATTGCAAAACAAAAGAAAAAGACTCTTGCTAATTTCTAGGTTATCGAGAACGAATCAAGGGTTCTGCTTCGCAACTTATTTCTAGTAAGGCCTGGTCATATGCCTGGCGGCACCCGTAAGGACCGCCGCAAAGAGTGACTGCAAAGAATGCTTGCAAAGAACACCTGCAAGAGGGCATCACCAGGAATTACAGTAAGGCGGAGTTGCCAAAAACCATTATAAAAGCCATTACGAGAGGCACGCGCTATGCGTGCCTCTTTTTTGTAGGGTTACACCCCAAGAATAAACTGCTCACTATGTGGGGGTGATTGGACAGTTCCGTAGTTTCTTTATTGCTTTTATTGTCCGTCGCGCCTGATAACACTCGTGTTGGCAAGCCATAGTCCTCCGAGGAGCACCAAAATAGCAACCGAGAAAATAAGGGTGTTCATTGGATCGTCATGATAGAGAATGATCAGTCTAACAATCGCGGTAATGCCGATATAGATGAAGTAGCGCAAAGGGAAATGAAGCCCTGATTGATAGTATTTAGAAATCAGCGCAAGAAACTCGAAGTACAAAAACCACGTGACAATGGAGGCAAGAATTTCGTTACTGCTTACCTCATGTGCCACAAAGACAAGCAGAATTAAATTCCAAGTGCTCATCAAAAGTAAAACGGATAAAACGGCGCCCAGAATAAAGAGTGCTCCCGATAAGAACACCTGCATAGCGCGTGAAATGTTTTGGGGGCTCGCAAAAGTTTTAAGCGAAAACTTTTGCTTTGTACCAGAGGAATTATCGTGGGAAGTCATAAGGCTCCTTTATGTATAAATTAGTGCCTGGAATAAGACCAGGTTGGCATAACGATTAAGATTAGGTCCGCAGATTAGCGCAAAAGCGAAGAGTCACGTGTGTTTGTCACAGAGTTCTTACAAACGAATCGGTATAAGAAAGATATATGAGAGTAAATGGCACAAAATTAGTATCATTTATGAAATGATGAAAGCAATTTATGGAAAGGTTTCTCATGCATCCATTGAGAAAGCCTAGGGCGCTGTAGATTGCGTCAGGCGCCCATTGAAAACCCAGGGCCGTAGATTGCGCCAGGTGCCCATTAAGAAAACCCCAGGGCGCCGTGGATCGTGTTAGGCATCCTGGGGTGCTTAAGCTTCAGGTTGCTATAAATCTCCGAGGTTTTTATCTAGCCTTGGAGCTTTTGGATAAGTTCAACCATGTCTTTGCCAAGTTGGTGAGCAAGCTTTGGAGCAATAGGGTCTTCTTCAACGCTGCGGCGCCAACGGGGCTTTCCGTCTTGCATACCCGCCATGAGCGATCCAGTAATTCCCGATGCAATGACAGGTCCTTCGGGGCGAGGATGCACAATAAGCATTTCGTGGGTAGCGAAGAAGTTTTCAAGAACTGCGTTAGTGGATTCGGCTCCACAATTATCAAGGCCAGACATTGTTAAAAACCCGCCAACTTTGCCTTTTAATTGGTTTGAGGTCATATGGAGCGGACGGGTGCGGTCGATGAAGTTTTTCGTGCGTGCGGTGACGTTACCAAAATAATCGGGAGAGCCAATGATAATACCATCGGCATCAAGCATCTTCTGTTTGAGTTCATCCATGTCATCATTGAGCGAGCATACAGGCTTGAACAAACATTTATTACATCCGGCGCAGAATTCAATATCGAGCTCAGCTAAGTCGACCAGCTCAGTTTCGGCACCTAATGCAGCAGCTTCGTCAAGCGCCATTTGGAGGAGCTTGCTGGTGTTTTCGCCTACACGATGACTTCCGTTAATTGCAAGAATTTTCATATGGATCCCCCTTCGATTGTCCCTTTTCGCATTGTATCAAGTGCATAGGTAACCAAATGCTTAAAAAGCAGGCCGCTTGAAATGATGCGGGTGATAATGGGGCTCAAAGACCGCTACAATAAAGACGAGGGAAAAGGAGGGGCTATGGATATCAAGCTTCACTATCAGGAAAAAGGCTCTGGCTATCCGCTCATTTTGCTTCACGGTAATGGTGAAGATGGCTCTCGTTTCAGGCATCAGATCGAATACTTTTCAAAAGAGTACCGTGTAATTGCGTTGGATACTCGTGGGCAGGGCGAATCTCCTCGTGGAACAGCGCCTTTTACGTTTGATCAGTTCGCTCAAGACTTGCTTGACTTTATGAACGAGCAAAGCATTTTCCGGGCAAATATTTTGGGATTTTCTGATGGCGGTATTACGGCGTTGCTGTTTGCGCTTAAAAATCCCGAGCGAGTAAATAAGCTGATTTTGAACGGTGCTAACTTGGACTTTAAAGGGCTTATTCCTCCTATTCAGGAGCGTATTGCCGCAAAGGCAAAAGAAGCTGCCGAAAAGAAGGATGAAAACGAAGAGGCAATGAGACGCTATGAGCTCTTGAACCTTATGGCTACGCAGCCTTCTATCGATCCAGCAAAGCTTACTAAGCTCGAAACGCCAACGCTAGTTATTGTGGGCACCAACGATATGATTTCAGCTGAGCACACGCAACTTATTTATAAGAGTTTGCCAAAGGCCGAGCTTGTGCTTATTCAGGGCGATCATTTCGTTGCTTACGATAATCCTGCTGCGTTCAATGCGGCAGTGGATAAATTCTTAAAAGAATTTATGTAAACACGGAACATGCTGCGCAGAGATTGCGTGAGTGCATCATACAAGTAGGATTGCAGAAAATTAAGCGTCTGTTTAGGCAGGCGCTTTTCTTGTAATTACTTACCTTTTTGTAAGTGGGCTGGAGAATTCCTGAGAGGCAAGTGTGCTGGAGAATCTCTGAAGCTGTGGCGGTGAAGATTCGCCAATAATCATTTGTCACAACAACTCAGTAATCAGATCGTACATTTCCATGGCCTCTCGTCTACGTGGTGTGCCAGTATCTCCCCGTTAATCATAATCGGCCGCATTTCACGTGTCCGAGTTGAACTCAAATTAAACTCAACGCCGATTTGTCGGACGGGGGCTTCCCAACGGAAATATGCGGAGTCGCACATCGCGCGCTGTTTCGTCCTTATAGTTGTCGAGAACGTTGACACTGATGTCGGATGTGATAACGTCCTCGTCTTCGGCATCTCGCAGGGATGAGTGCAGGACGTGAAAACGCGAGGCAACGCTTAGCTCACACAGAGAATGGGATCCCCTGTTTATGACCAAAAGCACGTAGCGCTTTTATCGCTCGGGGGCGCCTGTGTACCGGAGCGGTTTTGCTTCAGCGAAGCCCAGCGGGCTGATACGGTCATGACGATACACTCCAATCGTGTATACTTCAGCCATTGTGAAAAGCCTCGGGCTTTTAGCGGCTGCGGGTACCTGTACCTTCAGCCGCATTTTTCACTCGATCGCTCACAGTCGATGCGGAGAACGACCTGTAGCGAACAATGAGAGCGTCGGCCAAGTTTTCGACCTCTGTATGAGCACGGTTCTATTCGAATCCACAGGCAGCCCAAGTTCTCTTTGGGCCCTCTAAGACATCTGGGCTGCCCTCGTTACCCGCTTATGACGGGAAGAGCCAATACAAATACGTTGAACCGATCACCGTCCTTCAAGACGGAACCCAGCATTCTGATCCATTCCGGTCATTTTTTTGGACATAGCAGCACTGCTGTCTAGAAAAATGTCAAGAATAACGCATCCTCGTAAGGGATCATTTAGCGTCGAATATGCCCCCCGATGTCCCATAACCGCAAATATCCCGCTCCCACTCAATGGAATCTCGCTTCGTAAGTCTCCAAAGACCATACCGCTCAAACTGGCAACACCCATCGCATCCATACTTCATGGCAACCAATTTAACTAAACCCAATCGCTACAGACATCCAAAAACGACGCCCGTCGTTAGCCCTAAACTCAAGCCGAAAATAACCCTAGGCTCAAACGACAAAATGATGACCGCGGAAAGATTCGTTACGAACCCTATACAATTATCTCCCCTTCCATCTATAGGTTGCTTTTGGCTGTCTCTCCCTACTTCGCCAACCCAAGCTCTCTCGCCAAGCGAAACACGCTTTCATCGTAGTATGGCCAATCAACGAATGAATCCAAGCCTCCAAGCCCACTCTTTCTCATCAGTTCTTCGTTGATTTTCAAGGTAATAGCTATGAGCAACGATAGAAGCTTGAAATAGTCTGCTCGAATGTCATCTGCTTGAGGATCATTAATAGATGAATTGGCATGATCGTATCGATTACGAAGACCAGCAGAATTCGAAAAAGACGCATCGTTGAACATATAGTCAAGATAGTCGGCCTCAAACGGCGCAAACAGTTTATCGCAGTAGCTGATAGTATGTCGGCTTGCCAATGACTCGACAATTTCAAGATCCCTTTTCCCAAGTCGAAACAGGGGCAACGCATCATGCTCCCATATGATTTTGAGGCAAACGGCATAATCCGTTGGCTTCAACCTCCCATTTTCATCGTGTTCAATTACAAATTCGTTTTTTATGAGTTCATTCAGGTTCGGTTGTAAATACTCTGGGTAGTCACCCCGCGTCACATGGTGGTTCACCATCATCTCGTAAAAACTCGGTTCACTTATCTTTTCTGTATGTAAATACGAGAGCATGCACTGATCTGAAAACAAGAGGCTGCCAAATCGCTCAAAACTTAACCCTGCAATGGCATACTTCTTGCCGTCCAAAGCCGCGAGGGATGAAAAGGACCTCATGCTCTCATGGGGAAAATACTCGTCGTCTATCTTTCCATATTTTGAATACAGAGAGTATGCCTTAACGGCTCGCTCTATCTCAGGTCCAATCGCCTTACATTTGTCCAGCCACGTTGCCTTCTGTGAAGGTAGCGCAAGCGAAAAACCAGTTATGGCGAATTCCTCTGCAAAATACTGGTTGTAAACCCATTCGATTGCCGATTCCAGGCGGCCGCCGTTTGTCTCAAGGAAATTCGCATACGCCATAGTTTCGAGATACGTTAGGCCACTGCGCATTTGAAATCCAATAGTTTTACGATACTCCCCCTTTACATGCATACCTAAAGTCGCTAGAATTCCGTGCTCCTCATGTTGCCGCGCCGGCGCTTGCATGAGACCATGCGAATCAACAAAATCAAATACATAGATCAGATTGTTCATCACGGTTGCGGGATCCATGTACTCTTTCAGCCAGCGTCCGCTGAAAGAATGCGTTAGGCTAAAACCTTCTCTCGTCACTCCCTTACAGGCTTTTTGCCTCATATCGATTACTACGCCCGTGTCGTACCTAAGTCCGGTCCCATTCCGGAACAAATCATCCATAGATCTGTCGTATTGCCGCTTAGCTTTTACGCGAACCTCCGGAGACGGATTGTACCGAGCCGCCTTACCTGACGGCCAATCTCGCAAAGCAGACACGTAATTCGGATTTGCAATTTCACTATTGATGTAATCAAGCATGATGCCGTCTATTTCCGAATTCTTTAAATTTTGTGGCAAGTAGAAGGCCTTCTCACTTGTCGTCTCAGCGGCAAGACGGCTTACGATGAGCTCAGCAGAATATCTCGGATTGTTGATCAGAGCGTGCTTAATCTCGCCCGCAAAGCGTTCAACCGGTTTCTTGTATTGCAAGACTGTGCCAAGGCATTCCGGGTGATCCATCAACAACTTCTCGAAGTCGGGCGCTTTCATCTTTTGCCATGCGCCGCATGCCTCCATGAGCTCCCAGAATTCCTTCCCGTACTGGAACTCAACTTGATCGTAGACTTCCCCAATGCTCTTATCTTCCAGTTCAGAGGACACAAACCCGCATGCTTTAGAAAAAAGAATTGTCGCTCGTCTCGGATGATCCTCGATTGATTGGCCTAGAAATAACTCGGGAATGCCCTCGACTGTCAGCTTTATTTGATGGGCCTCAATAGCTTCGTTTATCGAAGTGAGATCGACGATTTCCGCGCTTGCTAGCACAGACAGGCATCTATCTCTATAGACACCCGCCGCATAATTATTGCGACCGTAATAAACAACCCTCTTTTCATCGAAATCACGCATACAATCACCTCTCTCTGCGTCTGCAGCAAGAAACCCAAAGTGAGCGACTGGCTATCCCCACAATCCCATGTTCGACATCGCGTACAGCGGAACGTTTCTCATCCAGTCCTGTTCGCGGTAGCGCGACAGACTAAAACGAACGGACTTGATCTTCGGGTGGGATTCCTTGAACGACCTAAGGCTCTTCGCCCGCAGGTTTTCCTCCGCCTTCACCTCGATGGCGTAGACGCTGTTCGCACCCTGCACCAGAAAGTCGACCTCACCCGATGAGTTCTCGGCCGACCAGTAGTACGGCGTGAGCCCGCAGTCGGAGACGAGCTGCTGACAGACGTACTGCTCGGTGAGGGAGCCCTTGAACTCCTCGAAGATCTCGCTGCCCCCGACGACCGTCTCCTTGTCCAGCCCTGCCATCGCGCCCAACAGGCCAACGTCCACCAAAAAGAGCTTGAACGCCGCATCGTCGGCGTAGGGGGCCAATGGGATGCCGGGCTTCGAGATCCTGCGGACGAGGGTTGTGATGCCAGCCTGCGTGAGCCACGTGATGCCCGCCCGGTAGTTCCGTGCCCTCGCGCCCTGCGCGATGTGGCTGAACACGAACTTCTTGTTCTCGCGACCGAGGTGCGACGGAATCGACCTCCACGCGGCGAGGGCGTACTCGGTCTCGGTCCTGCCCAGGTGCTTCGAGATGTCGCGCTCGTAGCCGTGCAGGATCTCGAGCTGCACCTCGCGCGCGTTCTTCAAAAGACCTCGCTCGAGGAAGGCGCTCACCGCCTCCGGCATGCCCCCGACGTAGTAGTACTGGCGAAGGAGCGGGACGAGCCTGCTCGAAAAACTGTTGATGAGGCTCGTGTCGCCCGTATTTATGAGGTCGCAGAGTGCCCGATTCCCCGTTGCGACAAGAAACTCCCGAAAGCTCAGGGGATGAAGGTCGAGCGTGTTCACCTTACCGACGGGGTACCCGCTGCCTTCGTGCACGGTGATGCCTAGAAGCGAGCCTGCAGCGGCCACCGCGTATCCGGGTGCATTCTCGCAGAAGTACTTAAGGCTGGTGAGCGCCTTCGGGCACGCCTGGATCTCGTCGAGGACGATGAGGGTGCTGCCCTCGGACACAACCTCCCCCGTCTCGAACTGGATGGCCGAGACGATGCGCGGGATGTCGTAGCCCAGCTCGAACTGCTCGCGCATCCTGGGGTTATCGTCGAGGTTCACGTACGCGACATTCTCGAACTGCGTCCTGCCGAACTCCTCGAGCAGCCACGTCTTGCCCACCTGGCGCGCGCCGTTGAGGATGAGCGGCTTGCGGCGGGGCCTGTCCTTCCAGGCGACGAGCTCGTCCATGAGGAATCGTTCCATATAGGCTCCTCCCTCTAAAATGATTACGGCCTTATTTTCGCACAAAATGGCGAAAATAAGGCCGTAATAAAGCCAATTTTGGAGAAACCAGGTGGAATTTACTCCCACTCAATAACAAGGATCACATCACACTCAAGTATCTGGTCTTTTGTTGCGCATAAGAGAGATGACAGCGTATGATTTGTTCAGGGGAAAGAAAGGGGACTATATGTCATATCAGTATATTTTGACCGAAGAACGTGACGGAATTTATATCGTTACCTTAAACAGGCCTGAAGCTAAAAATGCCATCAACAGTACTATGTGGTTAGAGCTTTGCCAGGCATTCGATCATTTAGAGCAAACCGATTCGCTGCGTGTAGGCATCATCACGAACGTGGGCGATTGTTTTTGTGCAGGCAGCGATCTAAAAGAAATTGCTGCAGGCACCTATCACGAACCAGAAGGATATGAAAAGAGCGGTTTTGCGGGAATGTGCAAACGCTATATCAAAAAACCTCTTATCGCTGCGGCGAATGGACGTGTTCTTGGTGGCGGCGTTGAAGTGGTAGTGGCATGTGACCTTGCGATAGCAGGAACCGATTCAGAGTTTTCTTTGCCAGAGCCTCGTCGTGGATTGACCGCTGCCGGTGGCGGCTTGTTGATGCGTATTATGCAGATGATGCCTGCAAAGCCAGCAATGGAGCTTATGCTTACCTGCGAGCCCTTTTCGGCGAAAAAAGCCGAGGAGTGTTTCTTGATCAATAAAGCGGTCGAACCGGGTACGGTTTTGGATGAAGCTATCAAGATGGCAGAATTCATCTGTAAGGGTGCGCCTTTAGCGATCGAATGCACGAAGCGAACCGCCTATGAAACCATGGGTGAAAATGTGGTGTATCCTTCCAAAGGCTGGGAAATTCTGGAAGAGATCGAAAAAATTACCCAAACCAGCGAAGATAAAATCGAGGGTGCAACAGCTTTTGCCGAAAAGCGCGAGCCTGTCTGGAAGGGCCGCTAGGGTTTTAAGGTTGTTCTGAAATATATGAGATGGTGTTAACAACCCAGCAGATGAAGAGTCTGGTGGGTTGTTTTGTGCTCTAGCCCAAAGATTGATAATCCGTGCTTTTCCCATTAGAAAAACAGACTCTAATCAGCCAAAAGAGGGGGTGGGTATCAACTTTTTGAAAAGATAATACCCACCCCGGGTGGGTATTTAGAAAAAAGTTAAGTTAAGTACAAAAAATGTTTCGTTTATTACATAACATGAGGTGAAGGCCTAAAAATAAAAATATAAAAATCTATAATCCTTCGACCAACAAAACAGTTACCAAAAGTTGACAAAAATCCTATTTCCCGCATCAGTTGAAATCGTTGTCGAAGGAGCATTGTATGTCGGTCTTCCGAAGAGGGGCGCATAGCAGAAGTCGTTTTGGCGCTTCGCGAAACCAGAGAAATACTCCAAATCCATATAAGAAAAGCGTGTTTGGCAGAGCCAATACGATGAATTTATTATCGGGGGGGGGGGCTCAAAAGCACGCTAAAGATGCAGAAGGAGCGCTTGCCAGGAAAACCTATCCCGTTTTTGCAGGAATTGCTTTAGCAATCTTTCTTGTTTTTACTCTAGCGCTTCCTCAGGCCTATGCTGCTTATGAAGAAATTAAGAAGGCCGCAGGTGATTTAAGCGATTATAGCGTACAGGGTGTCTCGCCCAATGGCACAACAATCGACCTGTTCGACTATTGGGCGACCAATAATGGCCCAAGTAATGACAACTATGACCTGAATCAAGGCATTAATGCCGGCCACCAACTTAAGTTCAACACGGGCACAAGCGGCGAGTTGATTAACTCATGGACCGGAAAGGGCAAAGGTCCTCGGACCGGTATGGTCATGAATACGCTGCAAAACGGATATCCAAGCCTTGCGAAAACGACACTGTCGGGCTGGGCAAATACGGGAGGGGACGGTTTGGATGTTTTCAATCAAACCGTAAGGCAGGAGTCCCTCGCGTATCTCTTCGATTCGTCGAGCCAGAGCGGCAAACAGGGTTACTTTGACGTGCAGGGCCTGTTGCAGGTCGATTCTAACGGTTACTATTACTACAATGCTTCTTCCGCTCAGACGACCGAAAATGGAGGTGGGTTCGATAGCGCTAACTATGCGACCTTCGACCCAGACACTAACTCCTTTACGCTCTATGATACGTATGCCGTAAATAAGACGGGAACGTATTCTCCGTTGGGACAGTTCTTCCCGTTTAGCGATGCAAGTACGGTTTTCTCAGAAAATGCGGATCATTCGGCTCTTGAGCGTAAGAACGTGCAATCTAACTCGAGCTCCTTGAACCACTATTTTGGCATGCATATGTCCACGCAGTTCGTGCAGCAGTATGGCGGTCATACTGAGGAAAACGGTGATATCGTCACCTATGAGTTTTCGGGCGATGATGACGTGTGGATCTATATCGACGACGTACTCGTGGGCGACCTGGGAGGCATCCATGATGCGGCACGCATTACTATCGACTTCAGTACGGGTGAGATTCATGTGTACAACGTTCTGGATACGGATGTCACCCCTGATAATATGAAGACGCTTCGTGCATGCTATCGGAACGCAAATGCTGATGGTGTTTACAAATGGAACGATGATGGTAACGGCGACACGTTTGCCGATAACACCTACCACACTCTCGACTTCTTCTATCTCGAGCGCGGCTACAACGATTCCAATATGTCGCTGCGCTACAACCTGGTGAGCATCCCCGAGACCGAGCTGTCCAAGGTCGATCAAGAGGGTAACTTTATTGATGGCGCAACGTTCAACGTGTACGACACTACCGACGGCAAGGAAATCTCTGATGACAATCTCATCTGCGAAGATGTTGTGACGGAGAAGGACGGCACTGTTACGCTCATCGGCCAGGACGACTACCCTATCACGCTTGACCAACTATGGAACAACGGCATAAAAAATATCACGCTTGTCGAGACCGACACACCTGATGGCTATCGGGCTGCAAGAGAAATACCGCTCTATATTCAACACTATACTGCCGACCAAACGGCAAATAAAAAAGAAATCAACCTGCTGCTTTCGAGTGATCCGTGGACGACGGGTGCCTATGCTCAGCCCAAGGTGACCGCTACAACAACGGATGGCGTTAAGGTCGACCAGCTTGGCGAGCTGGATAGAGACCAGTTGCAGAGCGGTGTTCTCTTCGCGGTCATCGAGCAGCAGGGTAGCGACGGAAAGTGGTATCCGGTCACAGGTAATGCGCTTGATGGTTGGGATGTGAGTGAGAGCAATGCGATGAGTGACATCATTGCAGCGGGACAATCCACGAATGCGGTGTTCACCATCTCCACGTCGGGCGCTTATCAGACCGAAATCGAGAATCTGCCTGGGCGAATACAGGACTACGAGTTCTTCAATGATGCGGACAGTAAGAGTGGAACGAACTATCGCGGCGCATACTACTACACCAAGGCGCGCACTCTTGCTGGAGCAACCGAGGACAATACGTATGCCGTGACAAACCCTGATACATTCGATCGTCAGTTCTCAGCGCGCATCTATCTGTCCAATATCCTGAACCGTGTGCTAGTGCAGAAAACCAACGATAACGGCAAGGCGGTTGACGGTGCCACTATGTCGCTCTTCAAGGCCGATCAGGTCAATGTTACTGATGATGGTTCGGTTGTACTCAAAGAGGGCGTGACGGCAGAAAATGCGATTCAGTCAGGTGTTACCCGCACGTTGAGTAAGGCAGAGGGCGACTCTATCGATCTTGATGGTGCGGTGATCTTCTCTAATCTCGAGCCGGGTACATATTATGCGGTGGAGACGGTGGCACCGAGTGGCTATGCGCTGAACCAGAACTTTGCCAAGATTATCGTTGATAACACAGGCGTGTACGCTGATGCTGGAACAGATGACGACGGCATCAGTGTGACCCGCGGTGTGGGACGTATTATGCGCTCTATGGTTCAGTTTGCCACCGCTGATGATATCGATGCAACGTTGCACGATATCGTAGCGACACCGCAGTTGGGTACGCAGAAAGCCGATGGATCCTGGGAATGGACTCAGAACACTAGCGCTTCAACTCAGCACCTTCAGTTTGCCGATGATGGAGATGCGGTACTTGACTACAAGATGATGAGCGAAGATACCTATACCGTTGAGGCGGGTATCCCAGGTCTATCGATTGTACAGTGCGACGATGCCGATCATGCGACAACGCCTCGCCAGGATATCGGCGCGGACATTACTAACCTGTTCACTGGCGTAACCATCGTGCACATCAATGACCAGCAGGTTGGCGCACTTGATGTGACCAAGACGGTGACAGGTGACGATACTGATCGGAACGCGACATTCGACTTCACGGTGACCTTTGCGCACCCTGCGGTAGAGGGTCAGGAGGCCGATGCAGCGTTGACGCAGGATGAAGCTACGGCTGCCGGTATGCAGCTGGCAATCGACGATGGTCAAGCCGTGAATGTTACTGTGGACGCAAGTGGCACGGTGACGTTCCAACTGAAAGCCGGCCAGACTGCGCATTTCACTACTATTCCCGCAGGCGTTACCTATCAGGTGTCCGAGAAGCCGGCGGCAAACTTTACCACCTCGTATGACGAGAGCCAGGCAGGCACGATTACGTTCAATGCGACCGCGTCTACTACGGTAACCAATACATGGGCGCCGAGCGCCAAGCTCGATGGTGCCGCCAACCTGATGGTGACCAAGAACGTGGTGGGTACTGACTGGGATGATGATTGGAGCTTTAACTTCGCGATTGCTCCGTATGGCGAAGAAACTGAGGAAGCTGTTGAAGACGGCATCGTAACCATGCCCGATCCGGCATCGGTTTCTATCAGTGCAGCCGATGTGAATGATGATGGCGTGCATCAAAAGTCGTTCGGCGACATTACATTCAGCGCTGAGGGAACCTATCAATTCGTGGTAACCGAAAACGACTTTGATATCGAGGGCCTTGCCAAGGACGAGTCGCAGAAAATTGTGACCGTAAACGTCGCCCCGAATCAGACGACGGGTCAGCTTGAGGCAACTTTGGTGACGGAAGGCAACGATGCTTCCGACGCGCTCGTATTCACCAACACGGCGGATCTGACGTTTGATACCGAGCATACCTTCAAGGTGGTCAAGGAGCTGAAGTCGCAGTTCGCCAATCTGGTGAATGCTGAAAAGGGCGCTTACGACTTTACCATTACCGCTCAGGACAGTGTGGTGGATGGCGTTACGTCCACCACGGCGACTGAAGCCGCTGGAAAGATTGGCATTGAAAACGGTATATCCACGTCGTTCTCCAGTGATGCGCTGAACTTCACCGGAAATAACACCTGGTCTGCCACTATGCATCCCATCACAGACGACATCACCTTCACGGCTGCCGACCGCGGCAAGACGTTCACGTGGACTATTAAGGAGAACAAGCCTGATCAGGTGCCCGCGGGGTACGTATACGACGAGTCGGAGCATACGCTTAGCATTGCGGTGAGCTCCGATACGAGCGCTGCACTTTCGCTTGACATCGCACTTGATGGAAAGCCGGTCGCAGACAACACGGTTCCGACGGTGACATTCACTAACCGTGTGGACGTTATTGGTGCAGAAATTCCGGTCACGAAGACCACCAATGTGGAGACCGATAAGACGTTTGTCTTCGACGTGAAGCTGGACAGTGCTAAGAACGCGGACGGAAATGACATTACCGATGGTGCATGGATGCTGAAAGACAATGTGCTCACTGCTTTCAATGCTGACGGCGAGACGTTCGATATCGCAATGAGCGGCAGCACGACTGTCTCGGGTTCATTCAAGAACCTTGCGCTCACGCAGCCTGGTACTTACACCTTTACCGTGAAGGAGAACGTGCCTGAGAACGCTGAAGGATGGACATATGACACTAATGACTTCACGTATGTAGTCAAAGTTGAGCGCAACGATGCAGGTTTCTTGACCTCACAGGGAAGCATTAAAGACGCGCAGTCGATCGAGTTCGAAAACACCTATAGCGCAACGGGTTCGTTGGTACTGCCTGGGCTCACCAAGACACTCGATGGTCGCGACTGGATGGAGGGTGATGCCTTCACCTTCACGTTGACAGGTAAGAATGTGAGCGGAGGCGATGTGGCCGAGGATATCGGCTTTACGCTGCCCAACACAACCGAGGTGAAGTTGACTAAGGCTGATGCCGATGCGGAAGCAAACGCCGATGGAACTACCGAGGGCGTGAAGGTCCCGTTTAGCTTCGATGCCATTACGTTCTCGCAGACGGGTACCTATGAGTTCACAGTAACCGAGGGTAATAGCGGTGCTATCCACGTGAACAACACGTCCGGCTCTTCAGTGAAGTATCAGGTCACGGTAAGCGATAAGACGCAGGATGGTCAATTCGAGATTGGTGAGCCTATCATCGTGACCGAGTTGGGTTCGTCCGACTTTGTCAACACCTACAATCCGAGCGCAGCTACCGCGACCCTGTCGGCAATCAAGACGCTCAACGACTCATCAATGGGTATCTCGCCGAATATGTTCGAGTTTCAGATTACGGGCCTTTCTGCTCCCGATGGCGTGACCGCGCCGATGCCGAGTGGCGTCACTCAGAATGACGACGGTGCCTATACGGTCAAGAACGCTACCGACGGCGAGGTTGACTTTGGAACCTTTACGTTCGACACGGAAGGCACGTACGTCTACCAGGTATCTGAGATCAATGCGGGCAAAACGGGTATGACGTACGATTCGACCGTCTACACCGTGGTGTACAAGGTGACCGACAATCCGCAACAGGGTATGCTTGTTGGCACGCCGACCATCTATAAGGGCGAGAGTCAGGATGAGGGCGCAAAGGCCGAGGCCATCACTTTCGCCAACACCTATCATCCCAAGGCGGCACCAGCTACGGCCGATTTCTCTGGTGCCAAGACGGTGACTGACGAACATGGTTCGTACGGCACCCTCAAGGGCGGCGAGTTTACGTTCAAGATGGAGAATCTCCAACTTCCCGAGGGTGTGACGGATATTCCGTGGCCCGACAAGGCGACGATTAGCTCTGATGGCGCCACGGCAACTGTGAAGAACGATGCCGACGGTTCCTTCGACTTCGGCAGCTTCACGTTTGCGGAGTCGGGTACATATCAGTATCGCATTTCCGAGGTCAATGACAACCAGGATGGCGTGAGCTATGACGGCACGGGCTATCTTCTTGCTTTTACGGTAGAGGACCAGAATGGGCAGCTTACGGTGACGAGCCAGGCTATCACCGGACCCAACGGCACGGTTGGTGCGAACGATCTTGACTTCACCAACATCTACAACGATGGCGAGGTCTCGTACCAGATCGGTGGCACTAAGCTACTTGATGTGAATGGTTATAACGGGGCGTCACTTGAGGCGGGTCAGTATACCTTCGTACTGCTTGACGCGGACGGTAATGAGATGGCGCGTGCAACCAACGGTGAGGGCGGCAGCTTTGCCTTTGACCCCATCACCTACACCGAGCCCGGTACCCACCTCTACACGGTTCATGAGCTGGGCGTGGATGGTCAGCCGGGCACGGGTGGCACCGACGGCGACAATGTCACCTACTCTACCGAGAGCTATCAGGTGACTGTGACGGTTGAGAGCACCGACGAGGGTCGCGGCCTTTCTGCGACAGCCGACGTGCAGAATAGCGACATTGTGTTTACCAACACCTATGAGCCCACGTCTGTGGTAGTGGGGCCGAGCGGTAGCGCGCAGATCGCCGGTATCAAGGCGCTGAGCGTCGCCGATGGTGGCCAGCGCGACCTGACCGAGGGCGAGTTCACTTTTGAGCTACTCGACAGCACGGGCAACCAGGTGGCCACCGCAACCAACGCAGCCGATGGCAGCTTTATTTTCGGTGACCTTACCTTTGACGCGGCGGGTACCTACCACTACACCGTGGCCGAGGTTAACGATGGCAAGGGCGGCGTCGCCTATGACACCGCACTTTATGGCGTGACCGTGACGGTAACCGAGGACGCTGACGCTCGTGCGCTGACGGCCGAAGTTGCCTACACCAAGGACGGCCAGTCGACGGATACCATGACCTTCACTAACGGTTATACGGCAGTCTCCACGACAGCCATGCTCGGCGTGTCCAAGGAATTGCAGAGTGGCACGCTTGCCGACGGGCAGTTTACCTTCGAGTTGACTGGGTCTGAAGGTGCCCCGATGCCCGAAAAGACCACGGCTACTAACGATGCAAGTGGAGCTGTGAGCTTCGGCGCCATCACATTTGATGCGGTTGGCGAATACGACTACACCATCACTGAGATAAATGATGGTCAAGAAGGTGTTACCTACGATAAAGATGCTGACCGCACTATCCATGTCAGCGTTACCGACGATGGTGTGGGCCATCTGGTGGCAGTTATAAGTTACGGCGCTGATGGATCTCATTTCGTTAATGTTGGAACCCCTGAAGAGCAAACTGATGGGGGAGATTCGGAAAAAGATACCCCTAATGGAAACCCTTCTGATGGAGATGCATCCAATGGTGGCTCTCCTGCTGAAGGCCCCATCGAGACTCTTGCGAAAACAAGCGATACGTGGCTTCCTGTCCTGCTTGTCGTAATTGCTGTCGCTTCAGCAGCAGTAGGCGTTTTCTCAGCAAAGCGCATGAAAAAACCAAGTGGTCGTCTTTGATACGCAAAGTCTTGAATCAGATACGGATCGCTATGGTACAGAAAATGCTTCTCTTTGGGGTTTGGGCGCAAAGTTCAAGCCCCGATAAAGGGGGTGTTCGCGTGTGAGCAGACTGCAACGAAAACAGGCAGCGAAGATGTTTGAACGGGGTCTTGGGTACAAGGCTACTTCGACCCAGTTGGGCATCAACCGTGAAACAGTAAGAGACTGGTATGCGATCTGGCGTGCTTTGGGAACTGAAGGTTTCTTGGAAAGGTACCGAGGTGGTAGGCGGAAATATCCTCCAGAGCTCAAACTGACAGTAGCGCGCGAGCATCTTGCTGGTAAATCAACGGTTGAGATTATGGAGCAATACGGAATTTCGAGTCGTCATCGTATTAAAGAGTGGACAAAGAAGTATAAGCAATTCGGGGCGGCTGCTTTTGGGCTTCAAGATTCCGAATAATAATCTGTTCTTTTGCGGTGTGGTGAATTCTGCTTCTTCCGACAGATTATAAAACTTGATGATAGGATACGGTGTGATAGTGCCGTATCCTTTTTTCGTAACACGAGAGCATAGTACTGCGGGTATTGGTTGTGCTGATTTATTATTGATAGGTCACTGTAGAAGATTGGCCACTACAGAATCGACTATATGCGCCAAGTACTGATAGAGGGGAAATCCGTGGAATTCGAGCTTTCAGAAAGCCAAAAAAATATTATTGCAACCTTTCGAGCCTTTGGCGAAGAGGTGTTTACGCAAGACCATGTATTTCAGTGGCGTCGCGATCAAGGTTTGCCCGATGAAGTGGTAAAGGGTTTCGTTGATCGGTACTTTGCCTTAGATCGTGTGCAAAGTGACGGTCATCGTGGGCTCGATATCATGGGACAAACGCTTATTTTGGAAGAACTTTCTCGCTGCGCTGGTGCGGCGCTGCCCTTCCAAAATGACCTTTTTAACTTGCAAATTCTCAGTGGTTTTGCTGATGAAGGTGTTGTGTCTGAGGTATTAGAGAACTATCGCAACACAGGAAGGCTTATGTTTTCCTTGGCGGTATCCGAACCAAATGCTGGCTCCGACACTATGAGCATGAGTACGTCAGTTGAAACGCGCGATGGCAAGATTATTCTCAACGGACAAAAAACCTATGTAAACAACGGGGAATACTCGCCCAGTATTTTGGTTGCGGCGATCGATAAAGACAACTTGGGCAGCGACAAATATCCGCCGCTTTCGTTTTGGCTTATTCCCCATAATTTACCCGGTATTCGCGCAATTCCTATCAATAAAATTGGCCAGTCGATGGTGCCGTTTGCTTCGGTTTCCTTTGATGAGGTGGAATTGAAGCCAGAATATCGTCTCGTAGGACATAAAGGTGGCTTTCGTCATCTGTTTAGGCTGCTCGAATACGGGCGTGTGTTTACGTGTGCTTCTTCGCTTGGTATGGCGCAGGCGGCCATGGAAGATGCGGTAGAAAACGCACGTGAGCGAAAAGCGTTCGGGGTGCCTATTGGACAGTTCCAGCAGATAGAACAAATGCTTACCGATATGGAGGTAAGCCTGCGCACTATGCGTGCGATGCTTTATCATGCTGCGTGGTCGATCGAGACAAACCATCGCGAAAAGCGCTTAGCGGTTGCTCTTATGAAACGCTACATCCCTAAGACTGCTACTCAGGTCGCAAGTGATGCGATGCAGATTTTAGGTGGACTGGGGTATACCGAAAGTGCGCGTGTGAGCACGATTTGGGAAGACTGCCGTGGCAACCAAATTGCGGAAGGTACTGATCAAATCATGGTCTATATTGCCGCACCTCTGATCATGGATAGTTACGCAGAATAAGAAGCCCAAGGTATCGCAGAAGAAGTTTGCAGAGTGGAAAATCACTTGAAATAGCAGTGAAATATCAAGCCAATATGCTTATTCCAACTCAAATAGATAGGGTGGCGGTTGGCTATGGGTGAGCAAATAATGATTTTGGGTGATACCGATACTGGTAGAGTACGCTCTGCGCTGGAGGGAGTGGGCTATCAAACCTGCGAAAATCTATCGGTGACCATGCTTGAAAAGTCGGTTTGTCTCGTGGTTTCTGTATCGAAATTCGAAAAAATAAATCAAATCATAGAGCGAATTAGGCTTCAGGTAGCATTGCCTATAGTCGTGGTGTATAGAAAACTTTCGCTTCCTGAAAAGCAGAAACTCATACAGAGCGGTGTTGCTGGCTTTGTTCATAAGAACCTTATCGATACTGCTTTGGCGGAAGAAATTAGTTTTGCTCGGATACGCAATGAATACGCAAATCAAAACAAAAAGAATGTATCTGTCTTGAAGCAAAAGTTTGAAGATCGAAAGCTGATCGACCAAGCTAAGGGGATTTTGATCCAGCAAGGACTGACTGAGAAAGAGGCCTATCAGCTTATGAGAAAAACATCGATGGACCAGCGACTCCCTTTAGTAAAAATAGCTCAAGCAATTCTTGTGCATGAAAAAATGGCTGAAGAAGATAACTAAAAGTAAACTTCTTCAGCCATAGGGAGATACGGAAAAGTTCTTAAGCTTTTTTCCTACAAGGCATCATTGCCACGTTCATTGGTACGAACGCGGATAGCTTCAACAACTTCTTTGATAAATATCTTGCCATCGCCAAACGAAGCATTTCCAAGAGTGCTTACCATTTCGTCGATAATAGCGTCTACTTTATTGTCGGCAACAACGGTGCGAACTGATACCTTTGGTAAAAGATTTACTCCTCGGTTGTCGTCTCGTGTATAAACTTGCCGATATCCGTGTTGATGGCCATATCCAAAACCCTGGTTTACAAAAATGCCATTATCGCTGTAAGCTCCTAAGACGCGCTTTACCTTTTCAAGCTTGTCTCCGTTAATGATTATTTCGATTTCTTTCATGAGTAGTCCTTCTGTTGAGAATGGTTAGGCAAATAATCGCAAATAACGATCGACAAGTTCCATGGTTCCGTCCATGTATCCCTGCATATATCCTTTAACGGGGGTTGAATCTTGATGACTTCCCATCCATGCAAGCATTTGAATTCGGCGCTGTAGTATAAAGGTGTCAATTTCAACAAAATCGGTATCAGTAAAAGGAAGAACTTTTCGATATCCATCAAGCCAAGCGTTGACGAGATCAGGTACATCCTCGCGATCTTCGATAAAAGTAAGCGCGCTTGCCAGATCGTGTAGGTGCCAACCAAATCCGAAGTCATCGAAATCGATTACTTTAATTTCGTCCCCATCTACAAGAATATTGGTATCGCGAAGGTCTGCATGAATAACGCCATAGTTTTGCGGTGTTTTTCCGTATTTATCAAGGCGACGCTTAATGATTTTGCAGCATTGATCAATTCTCTTTTCGGCTTCAGGTGTAATCTCTGGATAGTCTTTCCAGTTACCCCAAATTCCCTGTTCGCCAATCATATTTTCCGTGTTCCAATGGAAGCGTTTTATGTTCTTTGTCCCGTTCCATATTTCTGTTTGACGGTGCAAATAAGCGGTAATTTCTCCTAAAGTTTTAAAATGACGCACAGCGGCATCGGGGGCGTTATCGTTTTCCAGCGTTTCTCCTGTAAGAAATTCAGTAGCAATACAGTAGTAGGTGATATTGGTTTCGTTGTCATCAATCTGTTGGATGAAGCTTCCATCTTTTGCTGGAATTGGGTTGGCAACAATAAGGGGAGTATAGTCGTTGATCTGGCGTAGCCAGCTTATCTCGCTTTCGTATTCTTCGAGGGTGTGATATCCGGGACGACCTACCCGTATCACGCAGTATTTTTCGTTTGTGATGGGATTAAAGATCAGGTATGTTGCATTTTCGGAAAACGCCAAAAGCTTGACAGCGGGTGATTCGAAAGGATAGCGTTCAGCAGCTTGCTGTGCTATTTCGGCGAATTTTTCAGGATTATCAAAATTAGTAGCCATAGGAAACCTCGTTTTTTTAAGAGAGCTCTTTCAAAGATATCTGGAGAGCATTGATAAATAAGTCAAGATCATCGTCGTTGAAGACCAGTGGTGGGCGTATTTTGAGCACATTGCCGTAAGGGCCACAAAGAGAGATAAGTACTCTATGTTCGCGAAGCGTTTCAATAAGTTGTACGGCAAGGGGGCGATTTGGCGCAGTGGTACCAGCTTCTACAATATCTACACCGATGAATAAGCCGCTACCACGAACATCTCCCAAGATAGGGTAGGTGTTTTGTATGTTTTTAAGTTCCGCTTTAAGTTTTTCGCCCATCTTTTTTACGTGCAAGAGCATATCGTTGTCTTTTAGGTAATCCAAAACAGCTTGTGCTGCTGCCATAGCAACAGGATTTCCGGCGAAAGTATTAAAGTAGGGGTTGTTTTGGGAAAACGCTTCAAGTATTTCATGCCTTATTGCCATTCCGGAACATGCTATACCGTTTGCCATAGGTTTTCCCATTGTTACGATATCGGGGACAATACTGTGTCGCCCGAAGCCCCAGAACATCTCGCCTGTGCGACAGAATCCCGGTTGAACTTCGTCTGCTATGTAAACGCCGCCTTCGGCATGGACCAAATCAATAACAGGTTTCAAGAATCCTGGTTTGCCAGGTATGACTCCATCTGATGAAAAGATGCTGTCAAACAAAACACCGGCAAAGGTAATACCGTGACGTCGCATATCAGCAATAGCGCTGGTAATTTGATTGCACATCCATTCGGAAATATCTTCACTACCTAATCGGTAGGTATCTGGGGAAGGAATCATGCGCATGGTAAGGCTCATAGGAACATCTTTTCCAATTGAAGGAGAAAGACCTGAAATGAGCGCGGTATTACCATGGTAGGCTTCGCTGGTAACGATAATGCCTTCTCCGTTGGTGTAGAGCTGTGCGCAGCGGACTGCCAAATCGTTTGCTTCTGAGCCTGAGCACATAAACATAATGCGATCAATTTCCGAGGGAAGTGTAGCGATGAGATTGTCCGCGTAATCGAGAAGGTTTTCGTGAACATAGCGGGTGTGAGTATTGATGAGCTGAAGCTGTTTTGTCACAGCTTCTGTAATGACGGGATTGCTATGACCAATAGAGGGGATATTGTTATACATATCCAAGTACTCAGTTCCGTCTGCATCAAAAAGACGAGTGCCGCAACCCCTTACGAGATGAAGGGGCTTTTGATAGAAGAGGCGATAGCATGGGCCAAGTATTTTTCGTCGTGCTACTAAAGGGCGTAAGGAATCATCAAGGCTATCAAGATTGCGCATATCGAAACTGTTAGACTCGAGGATTCCTACGTTTTCTTCGGGATGAGGCATAAGAATAATCTCCTTTTAATTATCAAACCATGAAAAATCAAGCTGGCTAAAATCGTCGATGGCGTAATCAGCGCATAAGCGTAGAGTCTCAAAAGTTGAAGCAATGTTGGTGTCATGTACGCCAATTGTGTTGATCCCCACAATGCGCGCAACGGTCAAGGCGTATGCGGAATCATCAATGAGACAGAGCTGATTCGGTGCAATATGAAGCGATGACGAGATATAACGATAAAAGTCAGTATCCTGTTTTGATTTATTAAGGTCTTCCGCAGAAAAGCATCCTTCGAAATACGACGACAGATTGTTTTTCTGGAGACCTGTCTGAATGAAATTTTCAGGGCTTGAAGAGGCAATATAGAGGTGTATATTTTTGTTTTTGAGTTTCTTGAGGACTGGCAGAATGCCTTTGCGAGCCGTCACGCTATTTTGGTATTGCTTCAGCAGATAGTTATATGCGTAGGCGTAGAGTGCTTCGAAGCGATTTTCGAGGCGATATTTTGTGTAAAAATATTCGACAGTTTGACGCAGGGTGTTTCTGTTCAGCATATCCATTTGTTTGCTATTTAATGTAATGTTTGCCCGCGATGCTAAATGCGCTTCTAGGTTGTGCCACAGATTCATGGAGTCGAGAAGAATACCGTCGCAATCAAATAAAACAGCCTTAACCATAAGGAGTCCTTTCCGAAATCAAGTAAGAGATAGACGCACAGGCAGCATCGAGGATGTTTATGAAGAGACAGGATCAGGGCTGTCTGCTTACTGTCCGCTTAGCACCTGATAAATTCCGCGGTAAATAACGTACGTGTGATTGTGAACGTGCATCCTCGATGCATTTTGCGCATGAGAGGCATTGCCTGTGCGTTTTTAAATGGTCGCTATTTGAGTTCGGCTTCGGCGGCCTTTAATGCTGCGAATTCTTCTTCGGGTGCATTGCCCACTAAATGTTTGCGAGAATACAGGAAGAAGTAGGCTAGTAGAGCAACTAGCACAAGAAGTGTGCAGCCTGCGGCAAAGCTATCAACAACAAAAGTAGAAACAATTGCAACAAGAGAAAGGACGAACGCGATAGAGGTGAGCACTACGCCTCCAGGGACAACAAACCCGCGTTCCATATCAGGTTCTTTCTTGCGGAGGATGATATGGGAGAGGTTCATCATTGCGTATGATACGCAAGCGGCGAAAACCGCCATATTCAAAAGAATGCTACCGTCTTGTACAACAACTGCCAAAGTGAATGCGATTACACCTAGTATCACAAGAGCAACGTAAGGCGTTTTGCGAGAGCCGGTAACAGAGAGAAACTTAGGGAGATAGCCAGCACGGGAAAGAGCAAATGCTTGGCGGGATCCGCTGAATACCGTCGAGAAGAAGGATGCCACTAATCCAGCTAAGCCAACATAATTAACAAAAGTTGCAATATTAGTTTCTCCTACATAATTAAGAGCATCTACCAAAGGAGCTGCTGCACTGCCAGCGAACTCAGCTCCTGCACCGCCTGCGGTCAACACCAAGACTAAAGTGCCCGTGACGACAAGGAAAAGCATAGCGCCAATGATGCCTCGTGGCATGTCCTTTTTGGGGTTGGAAGATTCTTCGGCAGCCAAGGGAACACCTTCGATGGCTAAGAACAACCAAATACCAAATGGTAATGCGGCAATTACCCCAGTAAGTCCGTAAGGAAACAGGGTGCTACCTCCTGGTACTGCAGGTGCAATATTGAATAAGTTCGCAGCATCAAAATGAGGGATCATGCCAAAGACAAAAGCGAGCAGAGCTATAACAGCAATTGCGGTAATGCCGAAAACAATTTTGAGGGCTTCGCCTACTCCGATTAGATGAATTCCGACAAACACCACAAAGAAGAAACCGATAATAAGTGCAGAAGGCACATCAGCAAATAGCCCAAGAGCATGGACGTAATCAGCGATAAAGGTAGAAATTGCGGCGGGGCAAATGCAGTACTCAATCAAAATGGCGAACCCTGTTATAGCTCCGCCAACTTTTCCCATGGCGCGACGAGCAAACCCGTATCCTGCACCAGCGGTTGGCATAGCGGAAGACATCTCAGCTAAGCCAAGTACCATAAATAAGTACATAGCGCCCATGACGACAAAGGCGATAGCCATTCCGGCCCAGCCTCCATTGCCGATACCATAGTTCCAGCCAGAAAAATCGCCTGAAATCACGTATGCGACACCAAGACTCATAAGCAAAACCCAGCTTACTGCCCCTTTTTTGAGTGACCTCTTTTCGAAATATTCCTTTGATTCTACGCGCGCACTGCCTAGCGTGGCGGCGGTGGATGGGGGAGTCATACGATCACTTCCTTTTAAACGTAGCGACTACAAACCGCGCAAAAGCGATGCCATTCAGTGAGGTTTGCTACTGATATACAATGCCTTCGAAAATAACTTGCGCGGCCAGAAGTGATTCATCGTTGAATCGGGTTTGAAACATAAACTTCGCATCCTTTTATCGGATCGTCTATGGGCTTAGCGCTCAAGCTGAAAACTTGTATCTTTGTGCTTAAGTCAAGTGGTTTGAATAACCTAAAAGACGAGAGATACGAAGCATATACTTCAACGTCGTTCTTCGTTGAACGATATGTTTTGAAGCCTAGCACGCCAAAACGTGTTCATTTTTTAAAGAAGTTGGTTTTACGTTTGCTTAATTTCTCTTTAATTGCTCGGTAAACAGCATGAAAACAGTCGGCAAGCAAGCGGTAATCATTTTGAAATATCTGAATTCAAAATCGAGGTTAGTTGCTTAGGGCCTACAAAAGTTTAAGCGCCGTCTGGCGTCTTATGCCCTGTTACCTACAAGTTCCTACAAGTTTCGGCGTAGCTGCGCTTCCTTGATTTCACTTTCCATCGAACTGTGAATGATATTTGCAAAGGGGCCAGCGTTGCTGATGAGGTGCTTAGTGCCTGGTTGTTCGCATTTGCGCGTAAAGTATGACAGGAAAGCGCAGGTATAAAACTCGCTTAAAAAGTCGATATTTTCTTCGGGTAAATAACGATTTGCCAAGATGATAGTTATATCATTGCGCAATGCCGGCAGATATAAATCGTATAAATAGTTACGTAGTGCTGCAGGGCCCGTTTCGGCGAAAGCCTGCATATAGAAGTTGCGTTCGCGCTCAAGAACAATGGCGAAGGTATCGAAAAATTTGGAATGATCGAGGGAGCGAACGCCAGATTTTTGCGTGATGTAAAACGGAAGCTCAGGGTAGGTTCCTTCGTCTGGCTTTTCGTACACCAAGATATTCTCGGGGAATCGACGCTGAAGTTCAGTGCCTAGATCGTAGCGGAACTTCCAGATGATAAGAGCATTCTTGTCTTCGAAATGATAGTAAAACGTCTTTCGGTTCTTTCCTGTGCGCTCCACAATATCGCTAATTGAAACCTTCTTTAAAGGCTGCTCTTTGCAAAGGTCCACTAAGGCCTGGGAGATCAGTAGTTTAGTATCGAAAGTGCCCACCGTATCGTTCCTTTCGCCTTACTTAAAACCGAAATACGTTATGGGGTATTGTATCGCGTGATCTTGCCAAAAATAGGTCAAAAGTTCAAAAATGTGTAGCATTTCTCTTCCGACCGGCAACAAATGTGGCTGAGCCTATCCATTTTTTGGGTAATCGATAGAACAATCAATGGATATTGACACAAATTAAAGGTCGTTCTGTTTTACAATAGCTTAATGCGAAGGAGTGCGTACGATTGGTCATTGCTGACGCAGCCTGCGGCTAACGGCCCGTGTAGGAGCTTTACTCTGCGGGGCGCTTGTTAGCAATAACGGCAAGACGGAGCCCGTGAACCAAGTTCGTGAACTAGGCTTGCAAACCACGGAATGTGGTGAAGGTACGGTTCAACGTGACGGGTTGCCTCAGAAACGTTCAATCTGCTCTCATAGATGCTGGAATGAAATTTCACTTTTGTCTTACGAAAGGGGCCGCGAAGTGAAGTACGAATTGTTAAACAAGCCGTTTAAAATCGGCAACGTTGAGCTGCGTAATCGTTTTGTTATGCTGCCAATGACCATCGAGAAGACCGACAATTATCATGTTGGCGATGACTTGGTGGACTTCTACGAGCAGCGCGCAAAGGGCGGTGCCGCTCTGATCGAGCTTGGCTCTTGCTATGTTTGCGACGTATTCGACACGCATCCTAAGTATCACACCACCACTGGTGCTGTAGGTGTTTGGGACGACTGCTTTATCCCAGGTCTTACCCGCACTGCAGAAGTTTGCCACAAGCATGGCGCAAAGTTGGCTGCTCAGCTTCAGCTCTGCTATGAGTGGCGTGCAACTGGTGAAGACGAGCTTCACTCTTACGCTCCTTCTAAGGACGTTGTTTCTGGCCCCTTCGTTGGCATGCCTGAGCGTGAGTTCACCAAGGAAGAGCTTGCTATCGTAGTTAAGCAGTACGGCGAAGCTGCACTGCGCTGCAAGAAGGCTGGCATCGATATCATCGAGATTCATGCTGGTATCGGCTACATGGTAATGCGCTTCATCTCTAAGTACTCCAACCATCGTACCGACGAATATGGTGGATCCACCGAGAATCGCTGCCGTTTGCTCACCGAAATCATCGATGAGATTCACAAGACCTGCGGCGACGACATGCCAATCCTTATTCGCTATTCTGCAGACGACCTTATGCCAGGTGGTCAGCGCGTTGAAGACCTCAAAGAGGTTATCGAATGCGTTGAAAAGCACGGCGTAGATGCTTGGTCTATCCAGGCTGGCTTCCATGAGGCACCTCGTCCTGTTGCTAACCAGCTCGTTCCTGAAGGCGAATTCATCTATCTGTCCAAGGAAGCTAAGAAGTACACCACTTTGCCTTGCTTCCCTGGTACTCGTATCAATCACTTGGACGTTTGCGAAAAGATTTTGGCAGACGGTTCTGGCGACGCTGCTGGTATGGCTCGTCACTGGATTGCAGAGCCTGAAATCGGCATCAAGGTTGCTGAAGGCCGCAGCGAAGAAGTTCGTCCTTGCATCGTTTGCTCTCGCTGCCTTGACAACATCTTCATTGGTAAGCCTTGCAAGTGCTCTGTTAACCCTAACGTTTACTTCTCACAGTACGGCTTGCCTGCAGACCACCAGGTAACTGGCGAAGAGGCGGAAAAGAAGATCCTTATCGTTGGTGCTGGTCCTGCTGGTTTGGAAGCAGCTCGCAATTTGAAGATGCGTGGCTTCAAGAACGTTACTGTTGTTGACCAGAAGAAGAAGCCTTGCGGTTTGCTGAACCTCGCTCAGGTTTTGAACGAAGAACTTCCTCCTATGGTTGATTGGTACAACAACGAAATTAAGCGCCTTGGCATTGATGTTCGTTGCAACACTAAGGTTGATGTTAACTACTTGAAGGACTTCGGCGCAGACGAGGTAATCTTGGCTGTTGGTCCTGAGACCACTTCTCCTGATGTTCCTGGCAAGGATCGCAAGAACGTAATCGATTCTCATGCTTTGAAGGAGCTCGTTGAAGGCAAGGGCACTCCTGGCAAGGGCTTCATGTGGGGCTTGTCCTGCTTCGGCATGGGTATCCTCGGTGCTCCTTTGGGACTTATGCAGTGGGGTCTTGGCACTCATCTGTTGGTTAAGAAGCGCATGGCTGTTATCGGCGGCGGTTTCGCTGGTATCGAGGTAGCTTCTTCCATGAATGAAGGCCGTGAGGTTACTGTTATCGAGCCTGCTAAGAAGGCTGGTGCTGAAATCGGCATTATCGACAAGAACCCAGAGCTGCGTAAGCTTAAGAAGGAAGGCGTAAAGATCCTCACCTTGACCAAGGTTAAGGCTTACACTGACGAGGGCGTTCTTTGCGAAGATGCTGAAGGCAAGGAGTTCACTGTTCCTGCTGACACCATCATCACCGGTACCACGATGATCGACAACACCGACCTTTACGACGAGGCTAAGGGTGTTCTTGGTGAAGAGCATCTCCACCTCATTGGTAATGCTTCTCCTCACACCGATTGGGAAGGCGTTGCTGCAAACGATCCTTACGGTACGCCTGAGTTCAAGCGTTTGCTCGAGGCTATCCGCGACGGCTACCTGGTAGCTATGCAGATGTAATACTGCTGCAATGGCGATGCATACAAGTTCGGCGATGGCTATCTGATAGTAATGCAGAAGTAATACCGCTGATGTACCTGGCTTCGTATCGTAGCTGCCATTCGTAGTTGGCGTTCGTGGCTATTGTTCGCAACTTGCGTTTGTAGATAGCGCTCGTAACAGGTTTTCGTAATCATCCTTTTTAAGTGGCGGTTTTGATCCAAGGATTGCTTGCGTTACTACTTGGCGAGTTGCCGTAAAGCAACTAAACAACATATTGCTGTGAAACAGCCGAACAACATACCTTATAAGAAGAGCCCAGCAGATGCCGGGCTCTTCTTTTGTTTTAATGGCTTTAGCCTGTTGAAGGCGCGACCGCAAGGAGTGGGTTAACAATAAAAACTATGGTTTAATGGCCAAAACTATTCTGGGCCCCTTTGGTACCTATAACCACCTTAAGGCGTCCGTGTGTCCGTAAGTGCGGTTGAGAAAACCCGAGTTGTGCCACATTTTGGCTTTGCGTGTACTTTGTGGTTTGAGTGCTTTTCCTGATTTATTCTACAAATGTGATTTATCTGCTTAGAAATATAACGTTTTATATATAAATGTTGTATTAAATTTGAAGAGGAAAATTGGAATTTAGAGATTTCCATATTTTCTTGTTCATTTTAGAAATTTCTTATACACGAAAAGCAAAAATGTGGCAGAACTGGCTTTTTTAAAACACAAAAGTGCACAAGATGCAAAAATGTGGCAGGGTTGGATATAGTGATTCGGCTAGCAATACAGCAAGCAACACCCAAAGCTAGTAACACAACAAACAGTACTCAGAGCAAGCAATATAGTAAATAATGTCTAGAACTTGCAAAGTGGTATGGTTTGCAGCATGGTGGACGCCCAGCAGCCTCTGAAAGGTAGCCTCTCAGTACAAGCCATCAAATGCAGCCGCTAAATGTAAGCCGCCAAATATAGCCGCCAAATGTGGTGACTCAGTACAGCCGTGAAATATAATCACTAAATGTAACAGCTCAGCGCAGCCGCGATATGCAGCCATTAAAGACGGCTGCCCAATACGCTTGCTTAGTGTTGACTCCGACAATCTCCTTTCGTTATTCATTAGCTGAAATAATATCTTCCAAAAACGATATAAAAAATAACCACATTGATTGCGGGCGCGCGAGTAAGCTAGTTTCAGGGGAACTGCTTTGTTTGTGGAAGAGACCAACGGTTTTGAGAACTTTCTTTTGAATTTTGGGTTTTCCTTGCAGAGCTAACCGTTTATAACATTGGCGTACTAATGGAGGGGAATCATTATGTACACCTTGGGGATTGATATTGGTTCCACGTCAAGCAAGGCGGTCATCTTGGAAGATGGTGACCGTATAGTAACTCAGTCGCTTTATGCGCTAGGCGCAGGTACAAGTGGAGCTGCGCGCGTTATTGATGATTTGTTCGAAAAGTCAAAACTCGGCTGGGATGATATAGCTTATTGTGTCGCGACAGGCTATGGACGTCAGCGATTTGAGCAGGCAGATGAAGAAATAAGCGAACTCTCCTGTCATGCCTTGGGTATGAACCATCTTCTGCCTGGTGTGCGCACCATTATTGATATTGGCGGACAAGACGTAAAAGTACTCAGTCTCAACGATATGGGTCTTCTGGATAATTTCGCAATGAACGAAAAATGTGCTGCAGGCACGGGAAGGTTTCTCGATGTCATGGCGGGCGTTTTGGAAACCACTACAGATGAGTTGGGAAGCCTTGATGCGCAGGCAACGGACCCGGTGAAAATTAGTTCAACGTGCACGGTGTTTGCGGAATCGGAGGTTATCTCTCATCTGGCAGAGGGAAAAAGAATACCCGATATCGTTGCAGGTATTCATAATTCGTGCGCGCAGCGAACAGCCGGTCTGGCTCGTCGTTTGGGGATAAAAGAGCCAGTAGGAATGAGCGGCGGCGTTGCGCAAAACTCTGGGGTCGTTCATGCGCTTGAGCGAGAGCTGGGAGTATCTATTTCGGTGCCTGAAAATTGCCAATACGCCGGAGCAATAGGGGCGGCAATCAAGGCAAATCAGAAGGTGAAACGCGCATGAAGGTCAAAACAGGCACAAAGGCCAGCCACTCATGGAAGTTTAACGTGCATGAAGGGCAGCCACGCATGGAGGCTTAATGTGCATGCTGGCTAGCCACATGCAAGAACAAACAAGCGCAAAACTAGCCGCACACGAAAACAACTAGAAAACAACTAGAAAACAACTAGAAAACAACTAGCCACGTATGAAAACCAGCCACGCAATCAGAGATCAAAGGAGCGTAGAACGCGTAAATAAAAGCTAACAAGAAAGGGTGTGCTCTATGGGGAACTTGGAGGAACTGTTTTCTGAGATGGAACAAGCCATTGCCGACCCTCAGAAAACATTTGAGAATTATCGAAACGAAAACCAGCAAGCGATAGGCTGCATACCGTATTTTGCACCCTATGAGCTTGTGGATGCCGCGGGAATGTATCCACTTGAGCTATGGGGAGGGGATACCGAAATAAGTCGCGCAAACGGCTACTATCCGGCATTTTATTGTTCAATCCTAGTAACGCTTATGGAGCGAGCTCTGCGCGGTGAATACGATTATCTATCAGGCGTAATTATCCCCACCACGTGCGATGGTCTTAGAAATCTGGAAGAAAATTGGAAGTTTGGCGTACCTGAGATGCCCGTAATGAGTTTGGTGCAGCCAGCCAATCGCACCCATCCTGCAGCAGAGGAATATTTCCTTACCGAGCTTGAAACAGTCAAAGAAAAACTTGAAGAAATTTCGGGGAACACGATTACCGACAAAGCTTTACGTAACAGCATCAACGCTTACAACAAACAGCGTGCGGTGATGCGAGAATTCGACAAAAAGGCATCTGAACATCCTAGTGTCGTAAGTCCTTGGAAGCGCCATGTGGTCTACAAGGCAGCGCAGGTTCTGCCTGTTCGCATTCATACGGAAATGGTCGAAGAAATCAATGAAGAACTAACTCAGCTTCCTACCGATGATTTCAAGGGATTACGCCTGGTAACAACAGGGATCTTACTTGATTCAAAACCGCTTTTGGATGAGCTTGAGAATCAAAACATCGCAATTGTTGGTGATGTGCTGACTGCTGAATCGGTCCGATTTGCCCAGGATGCACCCGGAAATGTGGATCCCTTTGTCACGCTAGCTCATATTTGGCTTGATGTCCAAAACACTTCAGTGGCGCTTGATCCTAAGAAGCAACGCGGTGAAGCTTTGATTGCTCTGGCCAAAGAACGCAGCGCTGATGGCGCACTTATTAATGTGACAAAGTTTTGCGAAGAGGAAGAGTATGACTATCCCGTTATTAAAAAGCAGCTTGCTGATGCGGGCATACCTCTTTTGTATTTGGAAACAGCGCAGCAGGATCACATCAATGAGCAGGCAACTACCCGTATCCAAGCTTTTGCCGAGATGCTTGTCTAGAGAAAAGAGGCTTCATCATGGTTGATAAAAATAGCAAGAATTACAGCCCCGCCCGCGCACGCATGAAGGAAGTTACGGGGGATCTGTATCAAAAGGCGCGCGATGCGAAAGCAGCGGGAAAACCGGTAGGGTATTCGACTTCGAACTTCATTAAAGAGCTGTTTGAAGTTTTTGATCTCAATATTATCTATCCCGAAAACCATGCTGCTGCGGTGGCGGCTCATAAAGGAGCAATACCTTTTTGCGAAAAGGCGGAAGGGCTAGGCTACTCCATGGATCTTTGCTCCTACGCGCGCATCAATTTGGGCTTTATCGAGAGAGATGAAGATTTCGGTTTTGGCCTCGACATTCCAGAACCGGATTTTCTCTGTGTGGGAAACAATATTTGCACGACGGTTATCAAGTGGTATGAAAATCTTGCCTGGAAACTTGATATTCCATTCATTATGTTTGACGTGCCCTACAATACCGATGGCTATTACAGGAAAAGCAAAATCACCTATATGAAAAAGCAGGTGCAGGGCATCGTTGAACAGCTAGAAGAAATTAGCGGAAAGTCTTTTGATTATGATAAATTCCAAGAAGTGATGGAGATATCTGCCGAAAATGGTCGGCTGTTCCAAGAAGCGCTTGATCTTATGGGTAAGACCGTGCCTTCTCCAGTAAGCGGTTTCGATGCGTACAACTTTATGGCTTTGATGGTAATCGCGCGCGGGCGTCGTGAGACCACCGAAGTTCTGCGTATGTATATCGAAGAGCTGAAAGAAAAGATCACCTCAGGTGAGTCGACGTTTAAGGGAGAAGAAAAGCACCGTATCTTGTTCGATGGCCTGTGCTGCTGGCCCTATCTGCGGAGCAATTCTGAGACGCTGGCAGAAAACGGTATCAATTTGGTAGGCACACCTTACTGCGGCAATTATGGAGTGACGTTTGACGACCTCTATACGATGTGCGAGGCCTATGCAAAAACCAACAACGCAACAGGTATTGAGCTTGGACGAGATTATCGTCTAGGGCTTATTGATGATTATCACTGCAATGGTGTGCTGTGCAATGTTATGCGCAGTTGCAAGCCTTGGGTAGGAATTATGTTTGAAATGCAGCGTCAGCTCGAGCAAGCGCGCGGGCTTCCTTATACCACCTTCGATGCCGATCAGGCAGATCCTCGTGTATTTAGTCAGGCGCAGTTTGAAACGCGTGTTCAGGGTCTGGCTGAGATTATGGAGTCGCGCAAATGCAAATAGGGCCTGGCGGAAATCATGGAATCGCGCAAGTAGCAAATAGGGCATGGGCACAATCCATGCAGGCAGGGCATGCCCGCAATGGCAGGGTATGCCTACAATTCATAAGGGAAAAAGCAGGCATGAATTTGATTCATATATTCATACGGAAAGCGTAAAATGAATATGTTCATATAACATTTTTGTTATGAATCGATAGGTAATGAATAACTTATGCAATGCCTGAATAAAGGATCCCATATTTTTGGAGGAGTGCCAGACTAGGCGCGAAATTATACTAAAAAGCGAGGTTACAGCGGTGCGTGTTGTAGAGAGGGAATGGCGCACCAGATTATTCCAAAAGGGTTAAGTCGTCGCTGTAACATGGAGGGAAGACCTAAACCGGAAAACTTGTCTGGGGGATTTTTAGCAAGACAAACTTTTCCAAGGTGTCTGATGCGCCATTGCCTTCAATTTTGTCCATGAATGAATTGGAGGTGAAAAAACGGATGAAAGTCATAAAGTGGTTTGACGAGCACTTTGAGGAATTCATTCTCATAGTTTTCCTTGTTCTAATTTCGTGCATTACTTTATTGCAGGTTATTTGTCGTAATGTGCCCGCATTTCCAGTCCTAACGTGGCCAGAAGAATTGTGCCGCTTCCTTTGGATCGCAACAGTATTCCTTTCGTTGCCTTATACCATCCGTACAGAAACAATGCTGAGGGTTACTGCTCTCGTGGACATTATGCCTTGGAAGGTACGCAACATCATCAATGTAATCGTTGACGTTATTACCTTTGTAATGATGGCAGTTCTCACCAACGCAGCAGTAACTGTTTTGATGCGCATCGTAGAGAGCGGAGAAACTTCTCCAGCAATGCTTCTCCCTATGTGGATTATGTATCTCATCGTTCTCATTGGCTTTGTACTTGGTGCATTGCGCAGCATCGAAATGTTCGTTATTCATATCAAACACATCAATGTTAAGCCTAAGAGCACCATTGAAGAGCAGACTGAATTCGAACTCGAATCTGGCAATTTTGATACGGAGGCAATTCGTAATATGGGCAAGGAGGGGGATAACTAATGCCGGCAATTCTTGTATTTGTAGTATTCCTTGTCGTCCTCGCGTTCTCTGTACCAATTGCTATCGCAATGATCGCGGGCTCCCTTGCTCCTATTTGGATTACGGGTGTTGGCGGCAATGTAACTCAGTTAGTAACCAACGCATTCTCTGGTGCTAACTCAACGCCAATTTTGGCAGTACCTCTGTTCATCTTCGGCGGCATCATCATGGCCGAGGGTGGCATTTCTCAGAAGCTGTTTAACTTCTTCGCTTACTTCGTGGGTCGTTTCCCCGGTGGCGTTCCTTGTGCAGTTGTTATTACCTGCTTGTTCTACGGTGCTATTTCTGGTTCCGGTCCTGCAACGGCAGCTGCAGTAGGTTCTATGTGTATTCCATTCTTGGTAGGTTTGGGCTACGAACGTAAATGGAGCTCTGGCTTGATCGTAGTAGCTGGTGCCTTAGGCGTAATCATCCCGCCTTCTATTCCATTCGTTCTGTATTCATTGGCAACAGGCGTTTCCACTGGTAGCTTGTTCTTAGGTGGTATTCTTCCTGGCATCCTTATCGGCGTTGTATTGATGATTTACTGCGTAATTCACTGCAAGCGCCAAGGTGAAGACCGCGAACGCATTGATTCCTCAATGAAGGAACTTCATGACATGGGTCTTGGCCATCTGTTCATTGACAGCTTCCCGGCACTGCTTTGCCCCATCATCGTTCTGGGCGGCATCTATGCAGGCTTTGTAACTCCTACTGAAGCTGCATGTATCAGCGTATTTTATGCTCTGATTGTTTCCTTGTGGGTTTACAAGACCATCAAGATCAAGGACATTTGGAACATCATGGTAACGGCGGTTCGTACGTATGGCGGCTTGGCATTCGTACTTGCTTTCGCAACTGCATTCGGTCGTGTACTTTCTCTCACCGGTGCATCTGCAGCAATCACCAACTTCATTACCTCTACGTTCGGTGAAGCTTGGATTGCTCTTACCTTCTGCATGATCCTGTTCCTTATCCTTGGTATGGTTATGGACACCGGTCCAGCAATCATTATTCTGGCTCCTATCCTGTTGCCTGCAATGGAAGCTTTGGGAGTCGACCCTGTCCACTTTGGTGTTGTTCTCGTTTGCTGCTTGGCAATCGGTTTGGCAACTCCTCCATTCGGACTCAATTTGTTCGTTGTGTCGAATCTGTCCAACGAAAAACCAATGGCAATTGCAGCCAAGGCAGTACCTTTCATCATTGCATTCTTAGTTGCTTTGGTGCTTATCGTGTACGTTCCTTGGTTCTCCACCTTCCTCTATCTGGGTCACTGATTGCCTGTGGTAGATGAGATGGGAATTGCTTGAGCCTTACGAATTAGTATTCGTGCTTTATCTGAGCTAAGTACAAAACGCTCTGTTGTAAGAAAAGATTTTTTGGAAGGAGATTGAGGGGAATGAAAGCAAAAACACACTCAAAAGCTTTGAACAAGTTTCTAGCTTTTATCGGTGTATCTGCTCTTGCACTCGTTTTGGCAATGGGTCTAACGGGCTGCAGCAGCGATAGCTCTTCTGAAAGCTCATCCGGCGGAGACGACAAGTACGCCGATCTTGAGCCTGTAACCCTGATTCTTGCAGACTCTACTGCAAAGGATTCAGCTGGTAACCTTTTGGGTCAGGAAATTGCTAATCAGGCAAACGAAATTACTGGCGGTAAGCTGACCATTGATTATCATGGCACTGGTGAGCTCGGTGGCGACACTGACTTGGTTCGTCAGGAACAGTCTAACGACATCCAGATGGTAATTATGCAGCCTGCTCCTATGGTATCTTTCGTGCCTGACATGGCAGTATTTGACCTCCCAATGGCATTTGCAACCTATGATGCCGACCAAATTGAAACCGTACTTAACGGCGACAATGACTTTACTCAGGGCTTAGAGGCTTCCTTCGAGGAAGCTGGTCTTCACAACTTGGGCTTCCTCCAGAATGGTACCTATCGTGAGACCACCTCTAACAAAGCTCTGAACACTATTGACGACTTCAAGGGCCTCCAGATCCGTACCATGGAGAACTCCAACCATATGGCATTCTGGCAGGACATTGGAGCTGAGCCTACCCCATTGGCTTGGGCTGAAGTTTACTTTGCACTTCAGAACGGTACCGTAGACGCTCAGGAAAATGCTATTGACACCTGCGCTGGCTCCAGCCTCCAGGAAGTTCAGAAGTACCTGGCAATGACCAACCACATTCTGTATGCAAACAACATCAGCATCAACAAGGAATGCTGGGACGGCTTGGATCCTGCTTACCAGGAAGCTTTGACTCAGGCTGTAAATCAGGCAGTTGAGGTTATGAAGCCTAAGATGCTTGAGATGCAGGACGAGCAGTTGAAGACTCTGACCGACGCTGGCATGGAAGTTATCGAATACGACCAGTCCTTCTTCGACAACATTCTTGCTAACGCTGACGTTCAGGCTCTCTACAGCGACATCTCTGGTCAGACCGACGGTCTTTCCGACACTTTGGTAGCTGAACTCGAGAAGACAAAAGAGTCATAAGATCGTAAAAGCGTAAGCTTAGCTGCAACCTGTCGGCGAGATTGAGGTTGATGAATGGCTTTTACATGAGTTGCTAATTGATCTTGATCGAGTCGCAGGTTGCAACAAAAGCAACGTTTAAACGGTAAGTTTTGTACTACGGCTTTTCTCTCTCAAAAGAACTGCGCTGGATTCGCTCCAGCGCAGTTCTTGTGCTTTATGGGGCAGTTTTTTGATGAGAGCCATGAGTTTTAGTCTAGTTCGGGGGGGGGGTGCTTAGAGGCGTTCTGGTTTGCTGCTGAGGGGTGTTTTGGTTTGGTGCTGAGGGGGCTGCTTAGACCTGGTGCTGTGAACTTTGCTTCGGATGCAGATTTAGGGAGAGATTTTGCGCTAGGTAGCGATTTCGGGGTTATAGGAAAAAATGTGTTGCTAGCGCTTAGTCCCAATCATGCCTGAATGAT
>ERZ827440.278-NODE-278-length-76605-cov-4.540705_pt1 | contig 76605 bp, 63 predicted proteins | sample MGYA00519774_ERZ827440 | MGnify/ENA primary metagenome ERZ827440 (study PRJEB31778, sample SAMEA3449302) | human gut metagenome | biome: human gut; feature: human-associated habitat; material: faeces | place: United Kingdom | collected 2010/2012 ... | reverse complement strand
GCCATATGCCCCGCGTTGACGCAATCGGCGTTTCGTCCGCAGGCGTGTATGTTGACAACAAAATTATGATAGGCTCGCTGTTCCTCAAGGTTTCCGACGAGGACTTTGAAAAGCATATCAAGCATATGTATACCGACATCGCAAAGGAGCTTTCCGCCGAATACGGCAAGGAAATTCCGATCGAGGTCGCAAACGACGGCGACGTTACCGCCCTTGCGGGCGCAATGGACCTTAACGACAATAACGTTCTCGGCGTCGCAATGGGTACCAGCGAAGCCGGCGGCTATGTTGACGGCAACGGCAATATCACCGGCTGGCTCAACGAGCTTGCGTTCGTTCCCGTTGACTTCTGCGAAAACGCAATGGTTGACGAGTGGTCGGGTGACTACGGCTGCGGCGTCAAGTATTTCAGCCAGGACGGCGTTATCAAGCTCGCTCCGCTTGCGGGCATCGAGCTTGACGAAAAGCTGTCCCCCGCAGAAAAGCTCAAGGTAGTCCAGAACCTTATGAAGGAAGGCGACGAAAGAGCAAAGAAAATATACGAAAACATCGGTGTCTATTTCGGCTACGAAATTGCGTTCTATACCGAATTCTTCGATATCAAACATGTACTTATTATGGGACGTGTCACCAGCGGAGAGGGCGGCGTGCTGCTTTTGAACAAGGCTCAGGAAGTCCTTGACAAGGAATTCCCCGAAATCGCAAAGAAGCTGGAGCTGCATATCCCCGATGAATCCAGCCGTCGCGTAGGCCAGTCCGTCGCAGCGGCAAGCCTTCCCAACGCATAACTTCCCAACGCATAACAGACAAAACCGCGGGGCTGTGCCGGACAAAAATGGCTCGGCCCCGTATTATATAACAAAACAATTGCAGAGTAGGCTCATCCGCGTAGGGGCAAAAAGCCCCGCAGTGCCTTGTGAACAGGGAGTTGACACAGGGACGAAAGGGAACGCAGAACGTGCGTTTTTCCGCGGTGGGTGAGCCGCATCCCGCTGAAACTATGTTTTTGCGCGCACCTCTGCACCGATAAAAACGAGGCAAAGTGATTGCGGGTTTATATCCGCGTCCGCCTCCGACTGAGGTGTAAAATGAAATCAAATCGCACGACCTTCATCACTTTCGGCACATTTCTTTGTGTCGCCTGCGGCGCGTTCGCGCTGTCATTTTTGTTTTATCTCACCGGAGCACCGCTCCTTATAACCGAGATAATTCTCGTCCTTCTTGCCGCCTTCGGCGTATATCTGATAATAAGGGGCGTAAAGCTTCCGAAAACGGTACCGCTTTCCCGACGGGAAGCGACTGTTCGCCTTGCCGTCACCGCCGTAATGCTCGCCTGCGTTGCGATGACAAAGCTGTTCCGCTTTGAAATACCCATGTTCGGCGGTTCCGGCATGACGGTGGGCTTTTCGGGCGTATTCACGTCAATTCCCGCCATGCTGTACGGTCCGCTGTTCGGCGCCGCCGCATCCGCTTCATCGGATATACTCGGCTGTATAATCAGCCCCATCGGCGCATATAACCCGCTATTCACCCTTACGGCATTCGTGGGCGGTTTCATAAAGGGCGGAGTCTGGGCGCTGATAAAGGACAGAAAAAGCAAGTCGCTCAAATGGTTTTCGGCGGCAGTCGGCGTGCTTCTCATAATAACCGGCGTTGGCTTCAATATCTCCTTCCGCAGTGACGGACTGTTTTCGGGCTTTGTCGCGTCGGCTGCCGACATACCGTCCCGCGGAACCGTCGACACCCTTGAAAAATCGCCGATGACCGAGCTTGTAACTTCGCTTGCCTCATATTCCAAGGACAGCTACACCGTGACCGCAGCCGCCGACGGCGAGAGGATAACCGTCCCTGCGTATATCACCGTTGACTGTGTGAAATACGTACCGAAAATCGGCAAAAACGCCTTTGCCTCCTGCACGGGAGAGGTATATATCCCGGCGACCGTCACATCGATAGACAAAAACGCCTTTGCCCCCGGCATAACGGTTCATGTCGAAGAAGCAACGGCGGAAAAGCTGAAGGGCATCGATAATATAGAAATCGTCATCGAAGAAAGCATAGAAAAGACCGCCGTAGCTGCTGTCTACGGCGGCGGAAAATCTCAGGAAGCATGCGGCTTCACACTGTCGTCCACGACGACATATGCGTCCGCTGTCGCGAAGTACATAAACTTCCTCACCCTCGGACCGATTCTCGCCGGCGGCTCAATGCTTCTGATAGTCGGCTTCGGGCTTGTAATGCTGCTTATTCGCGGCTGCGGTGATAACGGTCAGGCTGCGGTGAGCGGCATCCGTGTGTTCATTTCGATTTTCGCGGCGGGGTTTGTGACGACGACGCTCAACACCGTCATCCTGCGCTACATCACCTACCCTTCATGGGCGGGTCGCGCGTTTTATATCGTCTGGATACCCCGTGTCGCGGAGGAACTCATCGTCTGCGTCATCCAGTCCTATTTCATAGCACTGCTCTATGATCTGTACAGAGCAAGATTCGCCTCGCGGAACTGACGTATCTGTTCGCAAAGCGCGCCGTCGTAGCTTACCGAGATGCGGGAGATATAGGTGCGGGCAAGTATGAACGCAGACGCGCTTCCGCTGTCTGCCGACTGCAGTGCGAGAGCATAGTTTCTGAGCTGGCGCACATCGCGGTAATTTCCGAGGCGTTCGAAGATCTCAAGCGCCGTTTCGTAATCGCCCGCCTCAAGGCATCTGATTGCGTCATCATAGTTACCTCCGCGGTTCACCCACCGTATGCAGAGACACCCCGCGACAAACAGCACGCACAAAATTGCGGCGATCGCATTGACTCTTGTTTTTCTGTTTCTCATACCTGTTCGCTCCTTTCGCGGAAGGACCCGGCGGCTGGGGGAACGCCCTGAACCTGTTTCACGGCGTTCCCTTTTTCTTTTTCGGAAAACCGCTTTCTTTCCTTCCTGTGATTTCATTATACATGAAGTGCTGTCCGATAAAAAGGACAGGCGCGGAAAAATGAGGAACAAATAAAAAACGGAGTTATTTCATGGCGGGAATACGGTTCTTGAGGCGGAGGTTATCGGCGATAAGGGCGATGAATTCGGAGTTTGTCGGCTTGCCGCGGCTTGTCTGCACGGTGTATCCGAAATATGAATTCAGCACATCGAGATCGCCTCTGTCCCACGCCACTTCAATTGCGTGGCGGATCGCACGCTCCACACGTGACGATGTGGTGGAGTACATTTTTGCGACGGTGGGATAAAGCGTTTTGGTCACGGAATTGATGATGTCACCGGTTTTCATCACCATCATTATTGAAGTCCGCAGATACTGATAGCCTTTGATATGAGCCGGTACGCCGATCTGGTGAATGACCTTTGTCACCTGTGCTTCAAGATCGGCTTCGGCGGGCAGGCGCTCCCCGACACTGCGTCCGCGTTCCGCCAGACGGAGAATACGCTCTGCGAGGAATCCGAAGTCAGGCGGTTTTATCATACAGTACGCCGCGCCGCATTCACAGCATTCTTCAAACATGTTCTGATTGTTGAAGGTTGCGAGCACAATGAACTTCGGCGTGGTTTCACGCATCTGACGCTTGACCGACTTCATGAGCCAGAGACAATCGAACTTGTCCAGATACACCTCCGAGACAACTATGTCCGGCTTGAGCCGTACGATTTTTCCGAGCGCCTCCTCGGCATCGCCTGCTTCGGCGAGTACACTGATATCAAACTTTCTCATCTCGCTCGCGCACTGCTTGCGGAATTCCTTGTTCGGATCTGCTATGACAATTTTTGTGTTACTCGATGTGTTTTCCATGGTGTTTTCCCTCCGGTTTTTATTGTTTGCCATATTTTAACATAAAAGTTTGCAAAAAGCAATACCCTGCGGCAAAATTTTTGCCACTATTTGCCGCAATATTTTTCCCGAAGCGACAATATGTAGCTGTATTCAGGCAAAATCGACGCAAAATGTGGTAAGGCATGAAATTGAGCCAATGCTCTGCACACGAAAGAAAGCTCGGCGGCGTGGTTAACGTGTGTTCATATCACATTTCTGCTTTGCCGGTTGCCGACTCCCGGACACATTGTACCGCGGTGCGGCAATTATACAACAAAGAATACCATACACGGCATTTTTTCCGGCATTTATATTATACTGTTTTTTGCGTAGTATTAAATAGGAAAGAAAAAATTTGTCCGCAATTTTTTATCGATCTCCGCACCGGAATAAAACAAATCACGCTGCCCCGACGGACAGCGTGATTTTATTATCGGTATATTAAGCCTGCTTTTTGCCTGCTTTCCTCTGAATGAACTTGACAAGCTCTACGATCGGGATGACGCAGAAGCCGAGCGTGGCTGCAATGAGGTATTCTTTGATGCCGACCGCTGTGAATCCGAAAGCATCGGCAAGGAAGGGGATCTCGCATACCGCGGTGGTTGCTGCGAGCGAAACGACTGCGGCAACCCAGAGCATGACGTTCTGGGATGGGAGAGAGAAGACCGAGCGGCGCTGTGAACGCATATTGAAGCTGTGGAATATTTCCGCAAACGAAATAGTCAAAAACGCCATTGTCGTGCCGTGAGCGCTGTCGGTGATCGCCCATGTTCCCGTTTCGACGAAATGACCGATGAAATACGAGACAAGCACCAGAACAGTCACAAGAACGCCCTGATACGCGACATCAAAGCCCATACCGTCGGCGAAAATGCCCGCCTTGGCATCACGCGGCTTGCGGCGCATGATGTTCGGTTCCGCCTTTTCCATGCCCAGCCCAAGCGCCGGGAAACAGTCGGTTACGAGGTTTATCCAGAGCAGGTGAACGGGTTCAAGCACGGTGAAGTTCATCAGCGTTGCGGCAAAAATGCAAAGCACCTCACTCATATTTGAGCCGAGCAGGAACTGGATCGCTTTGCGGATGTTGTCGTAAATACGCCGCCCTTCTTCGACCGCACCCACGATCGTGGCAAAGTTGTCGTCAGCCAGCACCATATCCGCGACGTTTTTGGTGACATCGGTACCTGTGATACCCATACCGACGCCGATGTCGGCTGCTTTGATGGAGGGCGCGTCGTTGACGCCGTCGCCGGTCATGGCAGTGATATATCCGGCATTTCTCCACGCGTTGACAATGCGGGTTTTATGCTCGGGCTGAACACGCGCATAAACGCGTATATTCATGAAGCGGCGGGAAAATTCCTCGTCGCTCATAGTGTCGAGCTGAGAACCCGAGATCGCTTCGTTGCCGTCCCCGAGTATCGTAAGCTCTTTCGCGATTGCGACGGCGGTGTCGATGTGGTCGCCCGTGATCATGATGGGAGTGATACCCGCCTCACGGCATTCGATGATAGCGTCCTTTACTTCGGGACGAACCGGATCGATCATGCCGCAAAGCCCGATAAAGCAAAGCCCCTGCTCAAGCGTATCGGCTTCGTATTCGGGTGCGTCGGAATGCTGCCTTTCGGCGCAGGCGAGCACGCGGAGCGCTCTGTCTGCCATCGCCTTGTTAGCGGCGACAACGCCGTCGGCGTATTCCTTTGTCATGGGAACCGCTTTGCCGTCTTTGAGATAATGGGTGCATCTGTCGAGAATGACATCGGGCGCACCCTTTGTGAACTGGATCAGACCGTCGTCGCAGTCGTGTACGGTGGACATCATTTTGCGCATCGAGTCAAACGGCGCTTCGCCGCGGCGCGCATGCTTTTCCTTGAGCGACGGTTTGTCAAGCCCGAGTCTGTCCGCCCATGCGACAAGTGCCGCTTCGGTGGGTTCACCGGTAACGTTTCCGTGGTCGTCAATCTCCGCGTCGCTGCAAAGTGCCATATCGCGTGCAATACGCTTTTCATCCTCGCCGAAATAATCAACGACCGTCATTTTGTTCTGCGTCAGAGTACCCGTCTTGTCGGAGCATATGACCTGTGCACAGCCCAGCGTTTCCACTGCGGTAAGGCGGCGTATCACGGCGTTGCGCTTTGACATATTGGTAACACCGATCGACAGCACAACGGTGACGACTGCGGCAAGCCCTTCGGGTATGGCGGCGACCGCGAGCGACACCGCGACCATGAACGAATTCAGCACAAGCTCAAAGCTCAGACTTCCGGCACGTATAACCTGCACGCCGAATACAACAACGCATATGCCGAGAACCAGCCATGTCAGTGTCTTTGAAAGCTGATTGAGCTTTATCTGAAGCGGCGTGTCGCCCTCCTTGGCGTTCTGGAGCGCGTCGGCGATCTTACCCATTTCCGTGTCCATGCCGGTCGCCGTAACGACTGCTTTACCTCTGCCGTAAACGATGGTGCCTCCCATGTAGACCATGTTTTTGCGGTCGCCGAGAGGGACGTCTCTTTCGCTGTCGGAAAGGTTGATGATGTCAATGAATTTCGTGACAGGCACCGATTCGCCCGTCAGAGCCGCTTCTTCAACCTTGAGACTGGCGCTTTCGAGAAGTCTGGCGTCGGCAGGTACGGCGTCGCCTGCTTCAAGCAGTATAACGTCGCCCACAACAAGGTCTTCGCTGCGAATGACCGTGACTCTGCCGTCGCGCAGCACCTTAGAAGTCGCGGCGGACATTTTCTGCAAAGCTTCGATTGCTTTTTCCGCTTTGCTCTCCTGATATACGCCCAGCACAGCGTTGATGATGACGACTGACAGAATTATGATAACGTCGGTGAAGCTTTCGTTCTCGACAACGGCAAGCACACCGCTGATTGCGGCGGCGACGACGAGAATGATAATCATCGGGTCGGCGAGCTGTTCGAGAAAACGCAATATGATCGATTTTCCTTTCGCTTCCCTGAGACGGTTCTTCCCGTTCTTTTCAAGGCGTTTTTGGGCTTCCGCATCCGAAAGCCCGTTTTCGGAGCTTTCGAGAGCCTCCAGCGCTTCTCTGCCTTCTTCACAGTAGTAACGCATTTCAATTCCTCCGTTTTGCGTTTGTCCGGCAAAATAAAAAACTCAGAAACATCCGGACGACTGTATCTGAGTCACAAAAGCAAAATATGAAGTGAGACTCAATATACAGCGCATGGTATATATTATGAGTCTCGCAAATTAAAACAAGCCAGACCGTTATTTTCGGCCGAGTGTTGACTTGTTGGGGCAACGGCGTAGTCCGAAGCTCCTTGCTACTCCCTCGCAAAGTAAATCTTACCACGCTTTTGCTCCCGATTCAATAATTTTTTATTTCATAATTGTTAACATTCCATTGCCGACACTTCTCTGCCTTTCGCTGACCTTGTTTGCAGATGCTTGACATAATGTTGCCAATAATTCCGTAACATTCCAAAAGAACAGCATATTTTTTTCGCGCTTCGACGTTTGCCGCACACCTCGGGTAGTATAATTCAATTCACCGTAAACGCCATGACGCACATGGAGCAGTCTCCGTGCGTGCGTTCCTGACTGTCACTCCGCGCGGAATGAACCGCCGCGACGGATGAATATTACGGATGTATAACAAGAAAGGATGTTCGGAAAATGGACAAAACAAAGAGTCCCGCAATGTCGGGACTGAAAAGCGGAGCGGCGAGCTGGATAATATTCGGCTGTACCGTAATACTCGGACTGTGCGATCTGAAAAGCGGCGTGTGCATACTGCCGCTCTGCCTGCTTATCGCGCTCGGAAAGCCGGATTTCCCCGTGTTCGCGGGCGCATTTCTGGCGTCGGTGCTGACGTCCGGCGGCACATACATACACACCGCTGTCATAATGACGGTGTTCGGAGCAGAATGGCTGTATGACAGGAAGGAAAAGTCCTTCACGCCGCGGATAAGACTGATAACGTCGGTGCTGTCCGCGCTTGCCGTTGCGGGCGGCGAGCTTCTCGGCGGCAACCTGATTTTTGAAAATCCGTTACGCGCCGTGACGGTTTTCGCATTTCTGCCGCTGTCGGTGGCTGCACTCAGCGGTCTGACCGACAAAAAGGCAAAGAGAGCAAGGCAAGAGCTCGGCATACTTGCCGCCGCGTTTTTCGTGACTGCGGGCGCGGGAGTGATATCCGCCGGCGGTTACAGTCTCGGTATAGCTGTCGCGTCGTTTCTGACGCTCATGCTGTCGAAAAACGGCTGGGTCACGGGTGCGCTTGCCGGGTTTGTGTGCGGCATGGGCTGTGGGATCGCATATATGCCCGTCCTCGGCATACTGGGCTTTGCAGCCGGAATGTTCGGTGACACCTCGCCGCTGTTTTCAAGGATTTTCGCGTTCCTTCTTTCGGGCGCCGTCGGCTGCTATCTCGTCGGTGTTGCCGATGCATTGCCGGGATTGCTCTGCACTGCCGTCGGCATAGCCGCATACACATTGCTTGCGACGAGACTGCCCGAGCTTCCGCAATACAGCATCACACGACCCGAAAAAACCGAAAGGACCGTGCTTACCGAATCAAAGCTGTCGGCGGCGTTTTCGTCGCTTTCGAGAGTGTTTTTTACCGTCGGCGAAGAGAATGCGAAGCTGAAGAAGGAAGGCGTTTCCGAAAAGGTCAGAGAGAATGTGTTTGCCCTCTGCGAAAAATGCCGCGGCTGTTCCTGCGATAAATACGATCTTGCAAACGGTCTGACCGACACGCTGTGGAAAAAGCGTCTTGCCGTGTTTGCCGACCTGCCGCGTCATATACAGGGAAGCTGCAAAAACACGGGCGAGCTGCTTTTTGCCGCAAACAGCGCCGTTGCCGAGGGCGAAAACGGGCTTAAGGACGGCATGAACCGCCTTGCCGAGGAATATCTCGCCTTTTCGCGCCTGATATGCTCCGCGAACCGCGCCGACAACGAGGAAAGCGCGGGCGACGCCGCAAAAAGTCGTAGAGTGCGCGAACTGCTGCATGACAAGAAGAACACCGTCCTGCTGTTCCTGCCTCAGGCGCATTCCTTCGCCCGTGCCATCAACTACATCTGCGTAGCAAGCAATCTGCATATTTATATCGCGCAGGACATCAAGACATTGACCGCCGATTTGCAGGTGGCCAAGCCGACCATCATGATCGTTGTTCCGCGTGTGCTGGAGAAGGTGTACAACGCTGCTTCCCAGAAGGCCGGTCATGGCGCCAAGGGCGTTGCTTTCGCCGCAGCCGTGGTCGCCGCGCAGAATTATATGAAGGAAGTCAGCACCAAGGGGAAGACCGGAACGCTTACCAAGGCACGTCGCGCGGCGTTCGATCCGGTGGTCTATGCCTCGCTACGTGAGGTGCTCGGCGGACGCGCCAAGTGGATCGTCGCGGGCGGTGCGCCGCTTGATCCGGAGTTGTTGGCGTTCTTCCGTGGTGCCGGCGTGCCGGTCTACGAAGGCTACGGATTGACCGAAACCACCGCGCCGTGCGCGTTCAACGTGCTTGGCGTGCCGTATCATCAGGGTTCCGTCGGCATCGCGTTCCCTGGTTTCGAGCTGCGTATCGCCGAGGATGGGGAGATTCAGGTCAAGGGCGCTTCGGTGTTCCCGAAGTACCATAAGAACGGCGAGGCCACCGAGGATTCCTTTACCGAGGATGGCTGGTACAAGACCGGCGACTTGGGCCGCATTGACGACGATGGCTTCCTGTACATCATCGGACGCAAGAAGGATCTCATCATCACCGCCGGCGGCAAGAACGTCTCCCCTGGCCCGATCGAGGATGTCATCAAGCGTTGCGAATTCGTCTCTCAGGCGTTGGTGCTTGGCGACAAGCGTCCGTTCATCTCCGCGCTGATCACGCTTGACGAGGAAGCGTTGCGTCCATGGCTGGAAAGCAAGGGTCTCAACCGAGATATGTCGATGGAGGAGGCCTCCAGCAACGCGGCCGTCCGCGCCGAAGTCCAGAAGTGGGTCGATCAGGCCAATGAGGGCGTGTCCCGTGCCGAATCCGTGCGTAAGTTCATCATCCTGCCGGAGGAGTTCACACAGGAGAACGGTTTGATGACCGCTTCCATGAAGGTCATCCGTCCGAAGGTGATCAAGCGTTACGCCACCCTGCTGAACACGCAAATGTACACCAAGAAGAAGTGACCATCCAGCACCAACAAGCTTAGAGCATAAGAAAGCCTGCCGCATAAACAGCGGCAGGCTTTATTGTTCCCACCCGGAAAAAATCAGAAGCCCAGCTTCTCAAGCTGCTTGGCTGAGCCGTCAAACGGGCAGCCCAGTGGGCTGACCGTAGGCGAAGTGAGCAGCTTCGCCGCGAAGCGGATCCTAAGCGGCTTAGAAGCCCAGCTTCTCAAGCTGCTTAGGATCCGACTGCCATCCCTTGGCCACCTTGACATGCAGGTCGAGCTTGGCCTTCTGCCCGACGATGCGGTTGACCGCGGTGCGCAGCTTCTTCTTGACGCGTACCAGATGCTCCGCGTTATGTCCGATGATGATCGGCTTCTGCGAATCACGTTCCACGTAGATCGACACAATCACCTGCGCCTTGCCCGCGTAGGATTCGCCGCTGTCGTTGTCTTCCGGATATTCGATGGAATCCACCACCACGGCGAGCGAATGCGGCAGCTCGTCATCCAATTCCTCCAGGAACGCGCCTCGAATCAGTTCGGCGATGGTGTCTTCCGGACGTTCTTCGGTGATTTGCTCGGCCGGATACATCTGCGGTCCTTCGGGCATGTTCTCCACCAGCACGTTGCGTACTTCGGCGAGATTGTCGTGCTCGAGGGCGCTCACCGGCACAATGTCGGTGAAGTCGGCGAACTCGTTGATTTCGATGAGCTTGTCGATCAAAGCGCTTCGGTCCAATTCGTCGATTTTGGTGACGATGGCGATCAGCGGCACCTTCCATTTGAATGTGCCGTCGTCGCGTTTGACGGCGAAATCAGAACGCAGCCTGCTCAGAATGCGTTTGTCGCCGGGGCCGATTTCCTGGTCGGCGGGCAGCAGGAAGGCGATATTGCCGGGGCGGGCGGCCAGATCCCGGGCCACATCCGCGCCGTGGATGTAGTCGATGCTCCCCCCGTGCTCCTTCACGTAGGCGTCCAGGAAGGGCTGGAGGGTGCCCACCTCCAACTGGGCCTCCGGGCGGGGCACAGTGACCGCGCCCTTCCCCCCGGCATGGGAGAAGCGGAGCACATGGCCGTCCCCCTCCCCCCGGTATGCGCCGGGGAGGGCGGAGAGCAGCTCCTCCACCACCCGCTCCGGCTCCACGCCGAAGACCACCCGGTGGATGGGCTCGAACTCCAGGGAGGCGTCGTGGAGGTTGACCAGCTCGCACAGGGCGTACCGGGCGGGCAGGCTGTCCCACTGCTCCCTGGGGGTGAGCTTCTTCTGCCGCTCATAGCACTCCTTGGCGGTGGCCAGGGAGTGGTTGCCGTCCCCTACGGCGAAGAGGAGCACCGGCTTGTCCTCCACGCCGTAGCGGGCGCGGAAGGCCGCCGGATCGGCCAGCTTCCGGAGGGCGGCGGCCACCAGGGCCATGCTCTCCCCGTCCAGCCGCCAGCCGGCGATGTGGCCGCCCCGCTCCATGAGGTCGAAGTCGTACACCTTTTCCATCTGGTCCTTGCGGGCGGAGAGGGGCTCAAGCACCGTCTTTTCCGGGTCGTCGGCCAGCAGCATCACGTGGGGCAGCTCCAGGGGGGCGTTCTTGCGCACCGCCACCCGGGGCGGAATGCGGGCCATGACGGTGCCCTCGGTGGCCCGCACCTGGGCCTCCGCGCCGGGCTCGTAGTCGTACTGCTCCAGATCCACCATGCCCACCAGGCCCCGGCGCAGGCGCAGGTTGTCCAGCCGCCGCTCCACATAGATCAGGCTGGCGGGCAGGGTGCGGAACCGCTCCTCCCGCAGGTAGCGGGTCATGGTGTTGTTAACCTCCATGATGTCGGTCTCCACGCTTGGGCCGTCCAGGCAGCTCTCGGGCAGGATCAGGCGCAGGGTGGAGGGGGCGGAGCCCACCAGCTCCTCCACCTCCTGCCAGTACTCCGGCTGGGAGGTGTACTGGTCGCAGGCCACCACCGACCACTTGGTGTAATCACAGTTCTGTGGCAGGAGGATGTCCGCCGGGCGGAAGGCCAGGCCGTCAAACGGGTCGCGCATACGTCCGCCCTCCTCAGTCCATGGCCCGCCGGATGGCGGCCAGCAGCTCGTCAAAGCCCTCGTAGGCGGGCACCTCCGGGTGGTCGGCCTTGATCTGCGCCGTGCTCTTGAAGAGGAAGCCGGCGCGGCTGGCCTGGATCATGCCCAGGTCGTTGTAGCTGTCCCCGGCGGCGATGGTGTCGTAGCCGATGGACTGTAGGGCCTTCACCGTGGTCAGCTTGGACTGGGGGCAGCGCATGCGGAAGCCGGTGATGGCCCCGTCGGGCGCCACCTCCAGGGTGTTGCAGAACAGGGTGGGCCAGTTCAGCTTTTTCATCAGGGGCTGGGCGAACTGCTCAAAGGTGTCGCTGAGGATCAGGACCTGGGTGAAGCTGCGCAGCTCGTCCAGAAAGGCCCGCGCGCCGGGCAGGGGGTCGATTTGGGCAATGGTAGCCTGAATCTCCCGCAGCCCCAGGCCGTGCTCCCGCAGTATGCCCAGGCGGTACTCCATCAGCTTGTGGTAATCGGGCTCATCTCGGGTGGTGCGCTTGAGGGCGGGGATGCCGCTGGCCTCGGCAAAGGCAATCCAGATCTCGGGGACCAGCACGCCCTCCATGTCCAGACAGGTGATGTACATATGCTGCCTCCTCTTATGAATGGGGGTGGATGGAAGCTCAGCCCTCCCGGGCCTGCTTCTTGCGCAGGTTGGTCAGGAAGTTGTCCATGCGGGTCAGGGCCTCGGCGATGTCCTTCATGCTGGTGGCGTAGCAGCAGCGGATGAAGCCCTCGCCGCCGGGGCCGAAGGCGGAGCCGGAAATGACGGCCACCTTCTCCTCCATCAAAAAACGCTCGCAGAATTCGTCGGAGGTCAGGCCGGTGCCCCGGATGTCGGGAAACACGTAAAAGGCGCCCTTGGGCTCGAAGCAGGGCAGGCCGATGCGGCGCAGGCCCTCCACCAGATAGCGGCGGCGGCCGTCGTACTCGTCCCGCATCTTCTCGATGTCCACGTCGCCGTTGCGCATGGCCTCAATGGCGGCGTACTGGCTGGTTGTGGGGGCGGACATGATGCCGAACTGGTGGAGCTTGAGCATCTGCTGGAGAATGGGCGCGGGGCCGCAGACGTAGCCCATGCGCCAGCCGGTCATGGCGTGGCTCTTGGAGAAGCCGTTGACCACGATGGTGCGGTCGTACAGCTCGGGCAGGTTGGCGGGCGACACGTGCTTCTGGCCATAGGTCAGCTCGGCGTAGATCTCGTCGGAGAGAACCATGGCGTTGGTGTCCTTCAGCACCCCGGCCAGCGCCTCCAGATCAGCCCGCTCCAGAATACCGCCGGTGGGGTTGGAGGGGAAGGGGAGCACCACGGCCTTGGTGCGGGGGGTGAGGGCGGCGCGGAGCTGCGCGGCGGTGAGGCGGAACTCGTTCTCCGCCTTCAGCTCCACGTACACCGGCGTACCCCCGGCCATGGACGTCAGGGGCCCGTAGCACACAAAGGAGGGCACGGGGATGATCACCTCATCGCCGGGGTTGAGGATGCACCGCAGGGCCAGGTCGATGGCCTCGCTGCCGCCCACTGTGACCACAATCTGATGGGCGAAGTCGTATTGCAGGCCGAAGCGGCGGTTCAGGTAGGCCGCGATCTCCCGGCGCAGCTCCGCCATGCCGGCGTTGGAGGTGTACTTGGTGAAGCCCTTCTCCAGAGAGTAGATGCCCGCGTCCCGGATGTGCCAGGGGGTGACGAAATCAGGCTCCCCCACGCCCAGGGAGATGGCATCCTTCATCTCCTCCAGGATGTCGAAAAAGCGCCGGATGCCGGAGGGTTTGACCTCCTGGATGCGCCGGCAGAGTATTTCATCGTAATTCATGAAAAGATCCACTCCTTCTCCTGCTGCTCCTGCTTTTCAAAGATCAGGTGCTTCTCCTTGTACTTGTGCAGGATAAAATGGGTGGCGGTGCCCGTCACGTCCTCCAGGGTGGACAGGCGCTCCCCCACAAACTGGGCCACCTCTTTCAGCGTGCGGCCCGAGATGATGACGGTGAGATCAAAGGCGCCGCTCATCAGATAGACGCTCTCCACCTCGTCGTACTGGTAGATGCGCTCGGCCACCCGGTCAAAGCCGTCGCCCCGCTGGGGCGTCACCTTCACCTCAATGAGGGCGGTGACCGCCTCCCGGTCGGTGCGGTCCCAGTCCACGATGGCCTGATAGCCCAGGATGGTCTTGTCCGCCTCATAGCGCTGAATGGCGGCCTTCACGTCCGCCACGGTCATATCCGTCATGGATGCAAGCTGTTCATGGGTCAGCGTGCAGTCTTGTTCCAGAAGCCGGAGCAGCTTTGCCATAATACTTCCTCCCATCTGCATTTGAGCCCGCGCAAGCCGCGGGACAGCTTTATAAACTCTTATTATATACGCCCCCTCCCAGGATTACAATAGCGCATTCAAGCTCCCTCGCGCGGCATTCGCCGCTTTGTGCGGTATGATGAAATATTTTATTTATCCCTGCCATTTTCTTGTAGAAATCCATCTCTCAATATGGTATGATAAACGGTGACGTACAAATCCCTTTTCACTTCAAACAACGACGGAGGTGTTACGATGGACTACGCCGAGATGGTCAGCCAGATCATGGCCGCCGAACAGGGCGCCAAGGTGCTGGCGGAGGAGTCCCGTGCCAGGCGGCAGCAGCTCCAGGCCGGCCTGGAGCAGGAGATCTCCGCTATGCGCGAGAGCTATCTGGCGCGGGCCCGGCAGCGGCTGGAGCAGGTGCAGCAGACTGAGGAGGCCGCCGCCGAGGAGGCGCTGGACCGGCTGGACCGAAAGCTGGAGCAGACCATGCACGCGGTGGAGGTGTCCTATGAGAAAAACAAGGAGCGCTGGGTGGACACCCTGTTCTCCCTGATCGTGGGCGTACAGCCGTGAAAAACGCGGAGATGACCTACGGCGCGCTGTCCGCCAAGATCCGCGCCCTCTACGGCAAGCGCCTGCGGGCGGACGACTTTGCCCGGCTGGCCGGGCTGAAAAATGAGGCCGAACTGCTGGAGGCCCTGCGGCAGCATCCGGGCTGGAGCCGCGCCCTGTCCCTGGTCCCCCCCGGCGCCTGGTCCTACGTGGGCCGGGTGGAGATGGAGGGCGCTCTGCGGGACGAGCTGCGGCTGGAGTACCGGAGCCTGTCCTATTACGTTCCCCGGGAGGACAAGCCCCTGATGCAGTTCCAGCTCCGGGCTGCGGAGCGGAGCGCCCTCCTGGCCGCCCTGCGCCGGCTCAAGACCGGCCGCTACGCCAAGGAGCCTCCCCCCACGTCTGCGGTGCCCCTCCGCCTGCGGCTGGACGAGGGGGCCCTGGCCTCCTGCACCAGCTACGACCAGCTCCTGGACGCCGCCCGCGACACCATCTACGCGCCCGTGCTCCGGCACCTGCGCCCAAGCCGGGACGGCGCACTGCCCGACTTCACCCTGGCGGAGGCCGCCCTGCGCACCGCCTACTTCTCCCACCTCTACCGCATCGTCCACCGGCAGTATACCGGCCGCACCCAGAAGGTACTTCTCCGCGCCCTGGGGGAGCAGATCGACCTGCTCAACATCATCCATGTGCTCCGCCTCAAAACCTACTTCCCCCAGACGGAGCCGGAGACCTATCTGCGCGTTCTCTTCCCCTTTCACTACCGCCTCAACCCCGACTTCACCCGCGCCCTCTGCGCCGCCCCCGGCGTGGACGACGTCTTCGCCCTGCTGCGGGACTCCCCCTACCGGGACTGCTTCGACGGCGTGGCGGTGGGCGCGGTGGAGGAGTACTACCAGCGGGCCATCTGCCGCTTCAACAAGCGTCAGCTCGCCGCCGTGCCCCCCTCCATTTACACCGCCGTGGCGTACCTGGAGCTCAAGGAGCTGGAGCTGAGTGTGCTGATTAACGTGATCGAGTCGGTGAAATACGGCGTCCCTTACCGCGCAGAACTCGCAGATCTGGTGGGCCAATAAGCCCCCCAAGCCCATGTCAAGGAAGGAGCTACCGCAATGTCCGTTGTCCCGATGAAGCTGCTCACCATCGCCGGGCCGCTGGAGCGGTTTGACGATGTGGTGCGCGCCTGCGTCATCGACCAGGAGTTCCACCCGGAAAACGCCCTGCAGCTCATGCGGAGCGTGAAGGGCCTGCGGCCCCTGGAGCTGGAAAACCCCTACAGCGCACTCCTCCACCGCTCGGTGGAGGTGGCCGATGAGGCGGGCATCCCCCTGGCCTATGCCCCCTTCGATCCCGCTTCCCCCTTGGAGGATTTCGCTTCCTATTTCGATTCCCTCTCCGGGCGCATCGCCGCCCTGCACCGGCGGAGGGAGGAGCTGGAGCACAAGGCCGACGAGGCCCGCAGCATGGTGGACCAGCTCCAGAACCTCCGGGGACTCAACGTCAGCCTGGACGAGCTCTGGGGCCTGGATCACGCCCGGTTCCGATACGGCTACCTGCCCCGGGAGACCTACGACGGCTTCCGGGAGGCCCTCAACGAGGAGGAGGACATCTTTTTCGTCCCCACCACCCTGGGCGCCCGGCGGGTATATGGGGTCTACTTCACCACCAAGGAGGCCCACCACAAGGTGGACTCCCTGTTCAATTCCCTGCACTTTGTACGCATTCGTCTGGAGGACCCGCCCGGCGGGACGGTGGACAACGCCACGGCAGAGCTCAACGCCCAGGTGGAGGCCGCCCAGGCGGCGGTGGCCCAGGTGGGGCAGGAGCTGGAGGAGCTGCGCCGGCATGAGCGGGAGCACATTCTATCCAGCTACTCCTACCTGCGCTACCACAGCGAGTGCTGCGGGCTGCGCCAGTACGCCTGCCGCAGCAAGGGCACCTTTTACCTCACCGGCTGGGTGCCGGCGGCGGCGGTGCCGGAGATCGAGGAAACGCTCGCCCGGTTCCCCAACCTGTCCTGCGTAGCCGATACCGCCGACGACGTGCGCCACGCCAAGCCCCCCACCAAGCTGAAGAACTCCTTCCTGGGCCGGGTGTTCCAGCCCTTCCTGGAGATGTATGGCCTGCCCGCCTACAACGAGAAGGACCCCTCCCTGTTCATGGCCCTGACCTACTGCCTGTTCTTCGGCATCATGTTCGGCGATCTGGGGCAGGGGCTCTGTCTGGCCCTCATTGGCCTTGTACTGGCCAGGTGGAAGGGCATGTGGCTGGGCGGCATCATCACCTGCTGCGGCCTGTCCGGCGCGCTGTTCGGCTGCGTCTACGGGTCGGTGTTCGGCTTTGAGGACATTCTCCCCGGTTTTAAAATCATGGAGGAGACTACCTTTGCGGGCCTGGGCGTGGTGAGCAATGTCCTGCTGCTGCTGGTCCTGTCCATCTGTCTGGGCGTGTTTATGCTGCTGCTGGTGATGGTCATCAACATCCTCAACGGCATCCGCCAGAAAAACTATGAAAAAATCCTCTTCGGGCCCAACGGCGCGGCGGGCATCGTGTTTTACGCCGGACTGCTCACCGCGGCCGTGTCCACCCTGGCCTTCGGCGTGAACCTGTTCACCCCGGCCTATGTGCTGCCCGTGCTCATCCTCCCCCTGGTGCTTATGCTCCTGCGGGAGCCGCTGTCCCATCTGCTGGCCAAGAACCCCCACTGGAGGGAATTTTCAGTGGGCGAGGTGCTGGGCACCGGCTTCTTCGAGCTGTTCGAGACCTTGCTCAGCTACCTGACCAACACCCTGTCCTTCATGCGCGTGGGCGCCTATGCCATCACCCACGTGGGCCTGATGCTGGTGGTCCACATGCTGGCCGGCCTGGCCGGCGGGGTGGGCGGCCCGGCGGGCATCCTGATCCTGGTGCTGGGCAACGCCTTCGTCATGGGCTTCGAGGGCCTTCTGGTGGGCATCCAGGTGCTCCGTCTCGAGTTCTACGAGCTCTTCGGCCGCTTCTACGACGACGGCGGCATCCCCTTTGTCCCGAAAAAAATCGACTATGCTGCCCGCACAAACGGGTAATCCTGAGGAGGTAGTCACCATGCTGAAATTCATTGTCCTGTTCTTTGCCGCCTTCGCGGTTTTCTCCCCCCTGTTCCTCATCGGCATCCGCAAGTACACCGGACGCAGGGCCAAGCGGGCCCTTGGCGCCAACATCGCCTCCTTCTTCGCCTTCCTGGTACTGGCCAGCGTGGTGGGCATCGGCGGCAGCGCCTCCGCCGTCGGCACGCCTGAGGCCGCCGCGGCGGCTGGCGGTATCGCCGAGGGCCTCAAGTACGTAGGCGCTGCCCTGGCCGTGGGCCTGAGCGGCATCGGCGGCGGCATCGCCGTGGCCTCCTCCGCGTCTGCCGCCCTGGGCGCCATCTCCGAGAACGACAAGGCCTTCGGTAAGGCCCTCATCTTCGTTGGCCTGGCCGAGGGTGTGGCGCTGTACGGCCTGATCGTGGCGCTGCTGCTGCTCTTCGTGTAATCCGTCCAGAGGTATCGGTGTGCTGCGCAGGCGCACAAGGTAAATTGCCCCGAGGGGCAAGAGAAGGCACCCTGGGGTGTGTCCTGCTCCGCACGGATTTTGATTTGATTTCGCCCGCGGGGCGGGCGAAACGCTGAGAGGCAACTTATGAAATACTTCGTCATCACCGACAGCACGGATACCCAGGTGGGGCTGCGCCTGGCTGGCATCGAAGGGGTCGTGGTGCGGGAGGAGCCCCTGGTGCGCGCCGCCATCCAGACCGCCGCCGCCGATCCCGACATCGCCGTGCTGCTCATCACCGAAAAGCTGGCCGCCCTGTGCCAGGATCTCATCGCCCCGCTGAAGCTCACCGCCCAGCGGCCCCTGGTGGTGGAGATCCCCGACCGGCACAGCGCCGGCCGCGCCCCCGACTCCATCACCCGCTACATCCGGGAGGCCATTGGAGTCAAGCTCTGACCAGCTCCGTGAGGAGGTTAACTATGCCTGATATGAATCAAAAGCTGGACCGCTTCACCGCCAAAATCCTGGCGGAAGCCGCCGACGAGAGCAAGCGCGCCCTCGCGGAGGTCAAGCGCCGCCGGGAGCTCCGCTTTCAGGAAGCAGAGGACGCGGCGCTGAAGGAGGCCTACGAATACATCCACGGGGAGGTGGCCCGCATCCAGTCGGAGGCTGGGCGGGGCGTGTCCCGCCATATGCTGGAGAACAAGCGGGCCCTCTACCTGCGCCGCACCGAGATGGCCCAGGAGGTCTTCGCCCTGGTGCGGGCCAAAATCGCCGCCTTCACCCGCACTACCGCCTATGGCCAGCGGCTCACTGCCCTGCTGGCCGAGGCGCTGGAGCAGCTCTCCGGCGCGGAGGAGGTGCTGGTCACCCTGCGGGGCGACGATCTGAGCTTTCGGGAGGCCCTGGCCGCCTCCGCGCCCCAGGTCCGCCTGACCTTCCGGGAGGGGGACTTCCGCCTGGGCGGCCTGATCGCCGAGTCCCCCGATCTGGGCCTGCGGGTGGACTCCTCCTTTGACAGCGCAGCCGGCGAGTTGTCTGGCCACTTTGCCGAGCTCTTCGGCCTGTCGCTCTCCGACGAATAAGAAAGGATGGTACTTCCAATGAATCAAACGCACTATACCATCCACGGCATCAACGGCCCGGTCGTCAAGGTGACCGGCGGCAAGGGCCTGGCCATGATGGATATGGTCAGCGTGGGCGAGGAGGGCCTGATCGGCGAGGTGGTCAGTGTGGACCGCTCGGCCACCACCGTCCAGGTCTACGAGGACACTGCCGGCCTCAAGCCCGGCCAGCCGGTGGTGAGCCAGGGGGCCCCCATGGCCATCACCCTGGGCCCCGGCATGCTGACCAACATCTTCGACGGCATTGCCCGCCCCCTCAAGGTCATTGAGGCGGAGAGCGGCCCCTTCATCGGCCGTGGGCTGAACATCCCCTCCTTGGACCAGGAGAAGACGTGGGATGTCACCCTCCATGTAAAGGCAGGCGACGTTCTCGCCCCTGGCGCACTCTATGCCTCCTGCCCGGAGACTCCCCTCATCGTCCACCGCTGTCTGGTGCCCGCCGGGGTGTCCGGCCGGGTCACCAAGGTGGCGCCCGCCGGGGCCTACCGGGTCAGCGACACTCTGGTGGAGCTCACCGACGACCACGGGCAGATCCACCCCCTGGCCCTGGCCCAGCGGTGGCCCATCCGCACCCCCCGCCCCATCGCCCAGCGGCTGCCCATCGACCGGCCTCTGGTCACCGGGCAGCGGATCATCGACACCCTTTTCCCCATCGGAAAGGGGGGCGCCGCCGCCATCCCCGGCCCCTTCGGCGCGGGCAAGACCATGACCCAGCACCAGCTGGCCAAGTGGTCGGACGCGGACATCATCGTCTACCTGGGCTGTGGCGAGCGCGGCAATGAGATGACCCAGGCCCTGGAGGAGTTCTCCGAGCTGCTGGATCCCAAGAGCCAGCAACCCCTGATGAACCGCACCATCCTCATCGCCAACACCTCCAACATGCCGGTGGCCGCCCGCGAGGCGTCGGTCTACACCGGCATGACCATCGCCGAGTACTACCGGGATATGGGCTACCACGTGGCCCTCATGGCCGACTCCACCTCCCGCTGGGCGGAGGCCCTGCGGGAGATCTCCGGACGGCTGGAGGAGATGCCCGCCGAGGAGGGCTTCCCCGCCTACCTGGCCTCCCGCCTGGCCGAGTTCTACGAGCGGGCGGGCTATGTGAAGACCCTGGAGGGGAAGGAGGGGAGCGTCACCGTCATCGGCGCCGTCTCCCCTCAGGGCGGCGACTTCTCCGAGCCGGTCACCCAGAATACCAAGCGCTATGTGCGCACCTTCTGGGGCCTGGATCGCGCCCTGGCCTACGCCCGCCACTTCCCCTCCATCAACTGGCTGACCTCCTACTCGGAGTACGCCGACGATCTCAGGCCCTGGTACGACGAGCACGTGGGGCCGGAGTTCGTCACCTGCCGCCACCAGATGGCCCACCTGCTCCAAAAGGAGTCGGAGCTGATGGAGATCGTCAAGCTCATCGGCGCGGACATTCTGCCCGAGGATCAGAAGCTCATCATCGAGACCGCCAAGCTCTTCCGGGTGGGCTTTCTCCAGCAAAACGCCTACCACGCCATCGACACCTATGTGCCCCTGGACAAGCAGCTGCGCATGATGGAGCTGATGCTCAAGCTCTACCACGGGGCCAAGGACATCGTCTCCCGGGCCATCCCCCTGTCCCAGCTCAAGGAGACCGGCATCTTCGAGTCTCTGGCCAAGATGAAGTACGAGGTGCCCAACGACGGCCAGGAGAAGTTCGCGGAGTACGACGCCGCCATTGAGGACGCCCTGCGGCAGGTCAACGAGGCCAACCGCTGAGGTTGGAGATAGAGGTGAAACACTGACATGAGACTGGAATACATCGGCCTTTCAGAGCTGTCCGGCTCCCTCATCGCCCTGGAGGGGGTGAAGAACGTGGCCTTTGACGAGATGGCGGAGGTCACGCTGGAGAGCGGGGAGCGCCGCTACGGCCGCGTCATCCTCATTGACGGCGACCGGGTGGTTCTCCAGGTATTTGAGGGCACCCGGGGCATCTCTCTGGAGAACGCCTCCACCCACTTCACCGGCAAGAGCATGGACATCGCCCTGTCCAAGGAGATGCTGGGCCGGGTGTTCGACGGCGCGGGCCGCCCCATCGACGCCCTGGGCGAGATCTACCCGGAGGAGCGGCGTAACATCAACGGCTCTGCCATCAACCCCGTCTCCCGCAAGTACCCCCGCAGCTGCATCTACACCGGCATATCCGCCATCGACGGCTGCGCCACCCTCATCCGGGGCCAGAAGCTGCCCATCTTCTCCGGCTCCGGCATGAAGCACAACGAGCTGGCCGCCCAGCTCGTGCGGCAGGCCAGGGTACCCAACCAGGACGGGGAATTTGCCATCGTCTTCGCCGCCATGGGCGTGAAGAACGACACCGCCGAGTTCTTCCGCCGCTCCTTCGAGGAGGCCGGCGCCCTGAGCCGGGTGGTCATGTTCCTCAACCTGGCCTCCGACCCCATCATCGAGCGCATCCTCACCCCCCGCTGCGCCCTGACGGCGGCGGAGTTCCTGGCCTTTGAGCACGGCTACCACGTGCTGGTGGTGCTCACCGACATGACCTCCTACTGCGAGGCCCTGCGCGAGTTCTCCTCCTCCAAGGGGGAAATCCCCTCCCGCAAGGGCTTCCCCGCCTACCTCTACTCGGATCTGGCCTCCCTCTACGAGCGGGCGGGCATGATCCACGGCCGCACCGGCTCGGTGACTCAGGTGCCGGTGCTCACCATGCCCAACGACGACATCACCCACCCCATCCCCGACCTCACCGGCTACATCACCGAGGGGCAGATCGTGCTGGACCGGGAGCTGGATCAGAAGGGCATCTATCCCCCCATCGCCATTCTCCCCTCCCTGTCCCGCCTGATGAAGGACGGCGTGGGCAAGGGCTTCACCCGGGAGGATCACTACGACGTATCCAACCAGCTCTTTGCCTCCTACTCCAAGGTGCAGGACGCCCGCAGCCTGGCCAGCGTCATCGGCGAGGACGAGCTGAGCGAGCTGGATAAGCAGTACCTGGCCTTCGGCGACGCCTTCGAGCGCAAGTTTGTCCACCAGAGCCTGGTGGAAAACCGCACCGTTCTGGAGACCCTGGATCTGGGCTGGAAGCTGTTGAGTATGCTCCCCAAGAGCGAGCTGGACCGGGTGGACGCCAAGACCATCGAGGCCCACTACGTGGAGGGTGCGTGGAAGGAACTCTTTGAGCGGAAGCAGTCGTAGCCCAGAAAGGAGCTGAACCGCCATGGCCAACCTGCTGCCCACCAAGGGCAACCTGATCGCCGCCAAGCGCTCCCGGATGCTGGCCCAGACGGGCTACGAGCTGATGGACCGCAAGCGCAACATCCTCATCCGGGAACTCATGGGCATGATGGACACCGCCAAGGAGTTGCAGGGACAGATCGACGCCGTCTTTACCGAGGCGTACACCGCCCTCCAGGCGGCCAACATCCGCCTGGGCATCTGCGACCGCATCGCGGAGGCGGTGGATGTGGACGACTCCCTGACCCTGCGCTACCGCTCCGTTATGGGGGTGGAGCTGCCCCGCATCCCCGGCCAGTCCCCCCCGCCCCGGCCGGAGTACGGCATGGGGGATACCTGCTCCGAGCTGGATGAGTGCTACCTCAAGTTCTACAGGGTCAAGGAGCTGACCCGCCGGCTGGCGGAGGTGGAGACCTCTATCTACCGCCTGGCCGACGCCATCAAAAAGACCCAGAAGCGGGCCAACGCTTTACAGAACATTGTCATCCCCGGCCTGGACGGCACCATCCGTTTCATCACCGACGCCCTGGAGGAGAAGGAGCGGGAGGAGTTTGCCCGTTTGAAGGTCATCAAGCGGGTGACCACAAAACAGAAGTGAGGCGGAATTCCGCCTCACTTTTGTTTCAGTATGTGCGCACACAGACCTCCCGGATTTTGGCCTGGAGGCTCTTCAAGTCCTCAAAGCTCTCCGGCCGCTTGCGGGGGTCCCGCAGCAGGGCGGAGGGGTGGTACATGGCCATCATCCACACCCCGGCCTTTTCGATCCACTGGCCATGCTCACGGGTAATTTTGAAGTCCTCCTTAATGAGCTTCATGGCGGCGATGCGCCCCAGGCAGACGATGATCTTCGGCTTGAGCAGGGCCACCTGGTTGCGCAGATAGCCGATGCAGGCCTCCTGCTCGATGTTCAGGGGGTCCCGGTTCTGGGGCGGGCGGCACTTAACCATGTTGCCGATGAACACCTTCTCCCGCTTCAGGTCGATCATGGCCAGCATATCGTCCAGCAGTTGGCCCGCCCGGCCCACAAAGGGCCGGCCGGTGCGGTCCTCCTGCTCGCCGGGGCCCTCCCCGATGAACATGACCTCCGCGTCCCTGGCTCCCTCGCCGAACACCACGTTGGTCCGGGTCTCCGCCAGGCCGCACTTCTGACAGTGGATGCACTCCTCATAGAGGGCGTCCCAATCCTTCATAGTCTCTCACCTCAGTGTGTGGTTTTCGACATTGTACCACACCCGCGCCCCCGGTGCAAAAAAATTTTGTGCTTGACTTTTGCCTTCAAACTGCGTATACTACGCTCAACAAAGGCAGAGAGAACGACCGCCCCCCGTGAGGGCCGACAGAGAATCCGGGTCACCGACTGAGAGCCCGGTCCGGCAGGATGGGATGGCGCAACACGTTTGAGCCGGCGTCCCGAGCCCTGGCCTCAGGGGGTAGGCGCGCCCGTCCCACCCGCGTTAAGGGTTCCGAGTGGCGTCCGTTGCACACGACGGCGCAATTTTGGGTGGTACCGCGGAGTTTATTCCGTCCCGAAGCTGGAAAACCGGCTTCGGGATTTTTTTATTCTTTTTTGCAGAAAGGTGTGATTGGCATGGATGTTCCGGCAACAAAATGCGACGCGGCGGTGGTGGGCCGGAATAACCGGGCCGTCACCCTGCACGGGATGGTGCACGCCCTGCGGGATCTGGGCGGGGTCACCTTCCTCACCCTGCGCACCCGGGAGGGGCTGGTGCAGTGCGTCTGCCCCCGGCGTCCCGAGGGGGTACGCGAGGAGTGCGCCGTGTCTGTCTCCGGCGTGCTCCGGCCCGAGCCCCGGGCGCCCGGCGGGGCGGAGTTGGCGGAGACCCGGTTCACGGTGCTCTCCCGGCCCGCCGCGCCCCCGCCGGTGCCCCTGTCCAAAAAGAGTTCCGTCAGCCTGGATACGGAGCTCTCCCTCCGCCCGGTGACCCTCCGCGCCCCCCGCGCCCGGGCGGTGTTCCGCATCCAGGCGGCCGTCTGCCGGGCCTTCCGGGAGTTTCTCCAGGAGGAGGGCTTTACCGAGATCCACACCCCCAAGCTGGGCCGGGCCGGGGCCGAGGGAGGCTCCAGCCAGTTCCGGCTGGACTATTTCGGCCGGAAAGCTGTGCTGGCCCAGTCCCCCCAGCTCTACAAGCAGGCCATGGTGGGGGTGTTTGAGCGGGTGTATGAGATCGGCCCGGTGTTCCGGGCGGAGAAGCACGCCACCCAGCGGCACCTGAACGAATATACCTCCCTGGATCTGGAGATGGGCTTTCTCCACTCCTTTACCGACCTGATGGCGCTGGAGCAGGGCTTTCTGCGCCGCCTTGTGGCCCTGCTCCGGCAGGAATACGCCGGAGAGCTGGCCCTGCTGGGTGCGGAGCTGCCCGATGCGGAGCACATACCCGCCGTCCGCTTTGACGAGGCCAAGCGCCTGGCGGCGGAGGCCTACGGCTATGCCATCCGGGAGCCCTACGATCTGGAGCCGGAGGAGGAGCAGCACATCGGCCGGTACGCCAAGGAGGTGTGGGGCAGCGACTTCGTGTTCGTCACCCACTACCCCGGCAGGAAGCGTCCCTTCTACACCATGGACGATCCGGAAGACCCCCGGTACACCCTCTCCTTCGATCTGCTCTTCCGGGGGATGGAGATCACCACCGGCGGCCAGCGTATCCACAATTACGGCCAGCAGGTGGAAAAGTTAAAGGCGCGGGGCATGGAGCCGGAGGATTTTTCGGGCTACCTGCTGTTCCACAAGCACGGCGCGCCGCCCCACGGCGGCCTGGGCATCGGCCTGGAGCGGCTGACCATGCAGCTCTGCGGCCTGGACAACATCCGCCGGGCCAGCCTGTTTCCCCGGGACCGGACCAGGCTTGAGCCATAAGGAGCGGGGGCGGGCGCGGTTCGCCCCCCAGACAGCGAAGAAAAGGAGGAACCCTTCCCATGAATATTACCGAAGCGCGGATCGACCATCTGTCCGATCTGGCCCGCCTCTCCCTCCCCGGCGGGGAGAAGGAGGAGATCGCCCGGGAGCTGGAGCGAATTCTGGACTACATGGCGGTGCTGGACGGTCTGGACACCGCCGGCGCGGAGCCGCTGAGCCACGTTTTCCCGCTGAAAAACGTCCTGCGCCCCGATGAAACCGCCCCCTCCGCCGACCGGGCGTCCCTGCTGGCCGGGGCCCCGGCCGCCGACGGGGAGAGCTTTCTCGTCCCCAAAGCCGTGGAGTGAGGTGGAATATGGAGCTGTATGAACTGACTGCCCTGGAGCTGGCCGGGCAGCTCCGGGCCGGAGCCGTCACCCAGGCCGAGGCCATTGCCGCCGCCGCCGGGCGGATTGCCGCCTGCCAGCCGGGCAACAACGCCTTTATCACCGTGGCGGATTCGCCCGCCCCCGCACCCGCACTGTCCGCCTCCCCCCTGGCCGGGGTGCCCATGGCCTACAAGGACACCCTCTGCACCAGGGGAATGCGCACCACCTGCGCCTCCAAAATCCTGGGGGACTTCACCCCCTGCTACGACGCCACCGCCGTGGAGCGCCTGACCGCCGCCGGGGCGGTGTCCATGGGCAAGCTGAACCTGGACGAGTTCGCCATGGGCTCCACCTGTGAGACCTCCTATTACGGCCCGGCCAAAAACCCCTGGGATCTCACCCGCTCCCCCGGCGGCTCCTCCGGCGGGGCGGCCGCCGCGGTGGCGGCCGGGGAGGTGTGGTACGCCATCGGCTCGGACACCGGAGGCTCCATCCGCCAGCCCGCCGCCCACTGCGGCGTCACCGGGATGAAGCCCACCTACGGCTCCGTGTCCCGGTACGGCCTGGTCGCCTACGCCTCCTCCCTGGATCAGATCGGCCCCATCGCCCGCTCCGCCGCCGACTGCGCGGCGGTGCTGGAGCTCATCCGTGGGCGGGATCCCCGGGACGCCAACAGCCTGGAGCTCCCCGCCGGGGGGCTGCTCTGCGCCCTCACCGGCGACGTGCGGGGCAGGCGCATCGGCCTGCCCGCCGAGTGCTTCGGCGGCGCGCTGGAGCCGGAGGTGGCCGCCGCCGTCCGGGCCGCCGCGGGGGTGCTCCGGGCGCGGGGGGCGGTGGTGGAGGAGTGCTCCCTGCCCCTGCTGGACTACGCGGTGCCCGCCTACTACATCCTGGCCTGCGCCGAGGCCTCCTCCAACCTGGCCCGGTTCGACGGGGTGAAATACGGCTGGCGGGCGGAGGGCTGCGGCAGTCTGGAGGAGCTGTACCGCAGAACCCGCACCGAGGGCTTCGGCCCGGAGGTGAAGAAGCGGATTCTGCTGGGCACCTTCGTCCTCTCCGCGGACTGCTACGACTCCTATTACAAAAAAGCCCTCCAGGCCAGGGCCAGGCTGAAGGCCGCCTTTGACGCGGTCTTCCAGAGGTACGACCTGCTCCTCACCCCGGTGGCCCCCACCACCGCCCCCCGGCTGGGGGAGGGCCTGGCCGACCCGCTGAGCCTGTACCTGAGCGATATCTACACCGTCCCCGCCAACCTGGCGGGCCTGCCCGCCCTGTCCATGCCCTGCGGCTTCGACCGGAGCGGCCTGCCCATCGGCGCCCAGCTCATCGGCCCGGCCCTGGGGGATCTGGCGGTGCTGGACGCCGCCCACGCCTACCAGCAGGAGACCGACTGGCACCGCCGCCATCCGGACACGCCTGCAAGCGCCAAAGGAGGTGACGCGCTGTGAACTGGGAAACCGTAATCGGCCTGGAGACCCATGTGGAGCTGGCCACCAAAAGCAAAATCTTCTGCGCCTGCACCACCGCCTTCGGCGGCGCGCCCAACACCCACTGCTGCCCGGTGTGCACCGGCATGCCGGGGGCGCTGCCCGTGCTCAACGGGAAGGTGGTGGAGTACGCCGTCCGGGCCGCCCTGGCCCTGGGCTGCACCGTCACCCGGCACAGCCGGTTCGACCGTAAAAACTACTTCTACCCCGATCTGCCCAAGGCCTACCAGATCTCCCAGCTCTACCTGCCCATCGGCCGGGACGGGGCGGTGGAGGCGGGGGGCCGCACCGTGGGCATTCACGAGCTGCACATGGAGGAGGACGCGGGCAAGCTGATCCACGACCCCTGGACGGAGCAGACCAAAATCGACTACAACCGCTGCGGCGTGCCCCTCATCGAGATTGTCACCAAGCCTGACTTCCGCACGGCGGAGGAGGTGGTCGCCTACCTGGAGTGGCTGCGGGAGACCCTGCAATACCTGGGCGTCTCCGACTGCAAGATGCAGGAGGGCTCCCTCCGGTGCGACGTGAACCTGTCGGTGCGCCCGGCGGGCTCGGACACGCTGGGCACCCGCACCGAGCTGAAAAACCTCAGCTCCTTCAAGGCCATCCGCCGGGCCATCGGCTATGAGGCCCGGCGGCAGATCGAACGGCTGGAGGCGGGCGGCCGGGTGGTGCAGGAGACCCGGCGCTGGGATGAGAACAAGGATGCCTCCTATCCCATGCGCTCCAAGGAGGACGCCCAGGACTACCGCTACTTCCCCGAGCCGGATCTTCCGCCCCTGGAGCTGAGCGAGGCCTACATCCAGGCGCTGCGGGCCAGCCAGCCGGAGCTGGCGGCGGCCAAGCGGGCCCGCTATCAGGCCGTCTGGGGCCTGGGCTCCTACGACGCGGAGATGCTCACCTCCCAGAAGGCCCTGGCCCGCTTTTTCGAGGAGACGGTGGCCCTGGGGGCGGAGCCCAAGCAGGCGGCCAACTGGCTCATGGGGCCGGTGCTGGCCCAGCTCTCCGCCCACGGCCTGGAGGCCAGGGACATGGCCCTGACGCCCCCCACCCTGGCCCGGCTGATCCAACTGGTGAAGGAGGGGCGGCTCAACCGCAACACCGCCGTCAGGGTGTGCGAGGCGGTCTTCGAGACCAACGGCGACGTGGACGCGTATGTGGCCGCCCACGGTCTGGCCCAGGTGTCCGACGCAGGCCTGGTGGCCCAGGTGGTGGAGCAGGTGCTCTCCGCCAATGAAAAATCGGTGGCCGACTACCGCTCCGGCAAGGAGAAGGCCTTCGGCTTCCTGGTGGGGCAGGTCATGCGCCAGCTCAGGGGCCAGGCGGCCCCGGCGGTGGTACGCCGGGTGCTGCTGGAACAGCTGGCGGAGCAATAACAACGTGCGGGCCGGTCTTTTGACCGGCCCGCACGTTGTTTGCCCCTTCCGCCGCGGCTTCACAAATCACTACGAAAGCCCGGTACAGCCGTCCAGCACCTGTCCGCCCTGGAGCAGCTCCAGCTTCTCCAGCGCGGGGCTGCCCTCCAGCAGGAAGTGGAAGGTCTGGCCGGGATAGGCCCACCGGGTCAGGCTCTGCCCGCCTCCGTAGGTGAGGCGGACGGTGAGGCTGTCCCCCCGCTCGCCGCCCACCGCGCCGAAGATCACGGTGCCGCCCCCGGGGCCCAGCCGGGCGGCGGAGAGTTTGCCCGGCTCCGGCGCGGGGCACTCGTTGGCGGTCAGCTCATGCCAGCAACCGTCCGTCCCGCTCCGCTCCAGACCGCTGGCCCGGAGGGTGGTGTGGGCCTCATCCCAGGAAAGAACCACATAGCCAGGCCCAGCGGGAAAGACGGCGTCCACGCTCCGGTTCGGCTGCTCCCGCTGGAAGTCCGCCTGGGGGCCCGAGGACAGGGGGCCGAAGCCCGCGCTGCCCACGCAGGTCTGGCCCGCCTCGCTCACCATGAACTCCGCCAGCCGCCGGGCGGGGGCGTCCTCCGGCTCGCCGGCCCGGAGCACCAGGTAGTTGTACCCCGCCAGGGGGTAGCTTCCGTCGGCGATGGTCTCATCCGAGGGGAGCACCCCATCCACCGCCAGCAGCTTGAGCTCCCCTCCGCCCGCGTCGCCCAGGAGCCAATAGCTATTTACATAATAATAGTACACACTATAGCCCATGGCGTAAGCCAGGGGGTCGGTGGTCATGGCCCCGGCCACATCGGTGAGGGCGGAGGACATGGCGTAGGAGGTGAGGACATTGTGCACGTCGGGGCTGAGGGAGAGCTTTCCGCCCTCCAGGAAATACTGCTCCATCAGGGCGTGGGAGCCGCTGTCGGTGTTGCGGCGGTAGGGTAGCAGCTCCGCGTCCGGGCCGTCTATCTGATTCCAATTCGTATATTTCCCGTACACATATATGTCCTGTATTTGCTTTTGGGTCAGCCCGGTGACAGAGTTCTCCGCGTTGGTGAAGAACACCATGGCGTCATAGGCGATGGGAATGTACTCCAGTTCCACCCCCGCCGCCTCCGCCTGGGCCTTCAGCTCCTCCGAGGGCAGGGTGGCGGCGAAGAGGGCGTCCACCTCCCCGTTGATGAGCCGCTCGTAGGACTCATGGCTCTTGGAGTGGCTCTCCGGGAACTGCGGATGGTTGTCATAATTCCAGAAGAGCGCCCCGTACACCGCCCTGGTATAGGGGTAGGTGGAGGTGGAGCCGTCGACGACGGGCATGGTCTCGTCAAAGCCCCAGTCGATGGCCGTCTGGGTGGGGTACCAGGGCAGGCGGGTACGGGCGTCGTCCAGGAGGGTGATCGCCTCGCCCCGGGTGGCGGGCCTGTCCCACTCCGCCAGCTCCTCCACCTCCGGCTCCCCGTAGACCGGGTCGGTCTCCCCGGTGGACCGCTGGGTGAAGATGCCCAGACCCTGCTTGTCAAAGGCCAGATAGGCCGCTAAAGCCCAGTCCGGAATCTCCCCGGCATCGACCAGAGTCAGCTCCGCCGCCGTTCCCCCCTCCGGTATGGTCAGCCAGCCCGCCGCCTCCATGGCCCGGGCAACCATGACGGTGAGCTCTCCCCGGGTCACCAGCCGGTCGGGGTGGAAAGAGGCGTCCTCCGCCGCCAGTCCGCCGGCCCGGGCGGCGGAGGCGGTATCATAATACCAGTCGCCGGGCTCCGCATCGGCGTAGCCGGGGTCGCCGCCGGGCTCCAGGGACAGCTGGCGGCAGATCAGGGCGAAGGCCTCCGCCCGCGTCAGGGCGGCGTCGGGGTTCAGATTGCCCGCGTGATCCCCCTGGATCACCCCCCGGAGATACAGCTCCTTTGCGCCGCTGGGGTCGTTGTAGTACTCGTGCCCCTTCCAGACCGTGATGCAGTCGGGAAAGCGGTGCTCCTCCCCCTGAAAGACCTCCAGGGGCCGCTCCGCCTCCGCCGCCGGGACGGTGGCGAAGAGCCAGCCCTGCTGGTAGTCGCTGGTGAGGGGCACCGGCTCCCCCGTGTCGGCGTACCGCACCGCGAGGAGGGTCTGCTCCGACCAGTCCAGGGCTTCCCCCTGGGGGCAGGGCACCCGGAGGGTCACATAATCTCCGCCCGGCTCGCTCCGGCTCCACCCCTTCGCCTCCTCTGCCGCCCGGGCGGCGGGGCACAGCAGGGCCAGACAGAGGCCCAGCGCCAGTATTCGCTTCATGGTACACACTCCCTTCAACATTCGATTCCTATTTGTATTATAGCTCCCCTGGTTTTCCCGGACAAGTTACAGAGCAATAACAAATGGTAAAAAAAGCTGGTACAGCCGGGGGGTTGACAGGGGGCGGTCTTTCTGTTATCTTAATACCCGACAGATGAATGCCCTGTGGCTTCCCGTTTATCACCGGATAAATGTGAAACGTGCCTGAACCGATTCCGTAGGTCTTAGAAGGAATCGGCCCAGGCACGTTTTTTGCCGCTCTGGGACGTTTTTAGGAGGGATCGGAGTGAAGCGGAGCTTTTTCCAGTATGTGAGCCTGAATGTGCTGGGCGCGCTGGGCCTGTCCGGCTACATCCTGGCCGACACCCTGTTTGTGGCCCACCGGCTGGGCACCGACGGGCTGGCGGCCCTCAACCTGGCCATCTCGGTCTTCGGCCTCATCAACGGGCTGGGGCTGATGCTGGGCATCGGCGGGGCCACCCGGTACGCCATCTGCCGCACCCAGGGGGACGGCGTGCGGGCCGACCGCGCCTTCTCCCGCGCCCTGGCCTGCGGCGGGGCGCTGGGCGGACTGCTGGCGCTGGCCGGTCTGCTGTGGGCCGTGCCGCTGGCCCGCCTGCTGGGGGCGGAGGGAGCCATCCTGCCCATGTGCTCGGTCTACCTGCGCACGGTGCTCCTCTTTGCCCCCTGCTTCCTGCTCAACCACATTCTCACCGCCTTCGTGCGCAACGACGGCAATCCCAAGCTGGCCATGGCCGCCATGCTGCTGGGCAGTCTGTCCAACATCGTGCTGGACTATGTGTTCCTCTACCCCATGGATATGGGCATCTTCGGCGCGGCCCTGGCCACCGGCATCGCCCCGGTGGTGGGCCTGTGCGTGTCCTCCCTGCACATCCTCACCCGCCGCAGCCGCTTCCGCCTGCGCCCCTTCCGCCCCGCCCTCCGGCCGCTGGCGGATCTGGCCGGGCTGGGCAGCGCCGCCTTTCTCAACGAGTGCTCCTCCGGCCTGGTGCTGGCGGTCTTCAACCTGCTGACCCTCCGCCTGGCGGGGACGCTGGGGGTGGCGGCCTACGGCATTGTGGCCAACCTGGCGCTGATGGCCCTCGCTCTCTTCACCGGCGTCAATCAGGGCGTCCAGCCCCTGGTCAGCCTGGCCCACGGCCGGGGAGACGCCGCCGGGGTGCGCACCCTGTGCCGCATGGCCCTGGGGCTGGCCCTGTGCGCGGGGCTGTGCATGGCCGCGCTGGCCTTCTTCGCCGCCGGGCCGCTGGTGTCCCTCTTCAACCGGGACGGAGATCCGGCGCTCCAGCAGATGGCGGAGCAGGGCCTGCGGCTCTACTTTCTGGGCTTTCCCTTTGCCGGGCTGAACCTGATCACCGCCTCCTTCCTGGGGGCGGCGGAGCACCCCGGCCGCTCCCTCCGGCTCTCCCTGCTCCGGGGCTTTGTGGCCATCGTGGCCGCCGCCCTGCTGCTGGCCGCCCTGCTGGGCCTCACCGGCGTATGGCTGGCCTTCCCCGCCGCCGAAGGGGCCGTTCTCCTCGTCAGCCTGCGCTTCAGCCGCTCCCTCCGGCGCGCCCGGCCAGAGCCCGCCCCTCAGGCCATCACCACCGCGCTCAGGTAACACGCGAACGCCCCGTACTCTGCCGGGGTCAGCGCCCGGGGGCTGGAGAGCACCACCAGCTCATGGCCCGGGTACTCCGGCCGGTAGGGGGGATGGACGTGGGGATAGGGGTTGACGGCGAAGCCGCACCGCTGGTAGAAGCCCTGCCGCCGCCGGGCGATCTCGTCCACCGGCGGGTCGATCTCCAGTACCACGGTTTTCCCATCCCGGCCCAGCTCCTCCAGCGCATTGGCGCCGTAGCGGCGGCCCCGCAGCTCCGGACGGACGCAGAAATGCTCCACATAGCGGAAGTCCTCCGCCTCCCAGTAGAGCAGCAGCCCCACGAATTCCGCCCCATCAAAAAGCTGGGTGAAATGGTACTCCGGGTGGGACAGGACGGCCCGCTGCTCATCGGGCAGCCGCTGCTCGTGGCGGGGAAAGCTGGCCTCGTAGAGGGCCATCGCCCTTCCAAACGCCGGTTCCTCCGGCTGTGTCAGCCGTCTCCATTCCATAGCAGTCTCTCCTCTCTTTTAAAAAATGCGCTCCCGTTTTGGGAGCGCATTTTATTCTGTTTACGCTCCCTCCAGGGCCTTTTCCAAGTCGGCCAGGATATCGTTCACATCCTCGATGCCCACGGAGAAACGCACCAGGTCGGGGGCCACCCCGGCGGCGGCCAGCTCGGCGTCGCTCATCTGGCGGTGGGTGGTACTGGCGGGGTGAAGCACGCAGGTCTTGGCGTCGGCCACATGGGTGGCGATGGAGGCCAGCTCCAGGCCCGCCATGAACTTAGAGGCCGCCTCCCGGCCGCCCTTCACGCCGAAGGACACCACGCCGCAGGTGCCGTTCGGCAGGTACTTCTGCGCCCGCTCGTAGTAGGGGTCGTCTTCCAGGCCGGGGTAGCGCACCCAGCTCACCTTGGGGTGTCCCTTCAGGAACCGGGCCACGGCCAGGGCGTTTTCACAGTGCCTGGCCATGCGCAGGGGCAGGGTCTCCAGCCCCACGTTGAGCAGGTAGGCGTTCATGGGGGCGGGGATGGCGCCGAAGTCCCGCATGAGCTGGGCGGTGGCCTTGGTGATGTAGGCTCCCTCCAGGCCGAAGCGCTCGGTGTAGGTCACGCCGTGGTAGCTCTCATCCGGGGTGGTGAGGCCGGGGAACTTGTCGGCGTGGGCTGTCCAGTCGAACCGGCCGGAGTCCACGATGGCGCCGCCCACCGCGTTGGCATGGCCGTCCATGTACTTGGTAGTGGAGTGGGTGACAATGTCGGCCCCCCACTCGAAGGGGCGGCAGTTCACCGGGGTGGCGAAGGTGTTGTCCACGATGAGGGGCACGCCGTGGGCGTGGGCCGCCCTGGCGAACTTCTCAAAGTCCAGCACGGTGAGGGCGGGGTTGGCGATGGTCTCGCCAAAGACGGCCCTGGTCTCAGGCCGGAAGGCGGCCTCCAGCTCGGCCTCGGTGCAGTCGGGGTCGACGAAGGTGAAGTCGATGCCCATGCGCTTCATCGTGACGGCGAAGAGGTTATAGGTACCGCCGTAGATGGAGGAGGAGCACACCACATGTTCCCCGCAGGAGACAATGTTAAAGATGGCGTAAAAGGAAGCCGCCTGACCGGAGGAGGTCAGCATGGCCGCGGTTCCCCCCTCCAGGGCGCAGATCTTGGCCGCCACGTGGTCATTCGTGGGGTTCTGGAGGCGGGTGTAGAAGTAGCCGCTCTCCTCCAGGTCGAAGAGGGCTCCCATCTGCTCGCCGGTGGCGTAGCGGAAGGTGGTGGACTGGACGATGGGGATGTTGCGGGGCTCACCATTCCCGGGGGTATACCCGGCGTGGAGGCACTGGGTGCCGATGCGCTGCTGACTCATGGGCAGGATCTTCCTTTCCTGTTTCAGGTTGAGTGTTATGCTACACCCCCGCCCGGCCCTTGTCAAGAGGCGGGCGGGGTGGGACTGGGCTCCGGCTCCTCCGGCGGCACATCGGTGCCGTCGGTGAGCAGCAGTCCGTCGGGACCGAGCTGCTGGACGCGGCGGTAAGGGATCTCCCTCCCCTCCACCGTCACATAGACCGACTCCACTCCCTCCACCTGGCACAGCGTGAGGGTCAGGCAGGCATCGGCCACGGTGAGATCCACCCCGGACAGGCCGCCGTACTGCTCGGAGAGGTCCAGGTGGAGGCGGCCCTCCTCCAGTTCCCAGCTCAACAGGCGCACCCCCTCGGGGAAGGGGGTGGCGAGGCCCTGGGTCTCCGGCGGGGACAGCAGGGCGTCCACCAGGGCAGGGATGGGGTCGCCGCCGCTCCCCTCAAAGGGCTCACAGTCCAGCGGCAGGGGGGCAAAGCGGTCGGACAGGGCGGAGTAGTACACGCAGTAGCCGCCCTCCGGCTCCTCCGGGCGGGGGGCGCAGCCCCCGGCGGCCAGAGCCAGCAGACAGCCCAGCGCCGCGATGCGTCGTCTCATCGGCCCACCTCCTCTCCGTTCCACTGGGCAAAGCTGACCTCGAAGCAGGTGCCCTCCGGCTCCCGCCGCCGGGCAGTGACGGCGCCGCCGTGCTGAAGCACCGTGTCCCGCACGATGGACAGGCCCAGTCCGGTGCCGCCGGCGGCCCGGGAGCGGGCCTTGTCCACCCGGTAAAAGCGGTCGAAGATCTTGGGCAGATCCGCCTCCGGGATGCCCACGCCGGTATCCTCCACCCGGAGGACCACCCGCCCGCCGTCGGCAGCGAGGGTGACGAGCACCCGGCCGCCGGGCAGGTTGTACTTCACCGCGTTCTCCATCAGATTGAAGGCGATCTGGTAGAGGTCGTCCTCGGTGGCCAGCACCACGCAGCCCGGCTGGAGCTTCAGCTCCAGGCTTACCTCCACCGCCCGGGCCAGGGGGGAGAGCATGTGCTCTACCCGTTCCACCACCGCCCCCACATCCACGGGGACGTCCTCCGCCGCCGGGGCGGTGTCCAGCCGTGTGAGGGTAAGCAGCTTCTCGGTGATGCGGGTGAGCCGATCAGCCTCGTCCCCGATGTCGTTGAGGAACTCCCGTGCCGTCTCGCCGTCCATGTGGTCGGCCTGTAGCAGGGAGTCGGTGAGCAGGCGGATGGAGGCCAGCGGGGTTTTGAGCTCATGGGAGGCGTCGGAGACGAAGCGCCGGCGCACCTCCTCGGTGGTCTGGAGGCGGCCGGTGAGCTCGTTGAACTCGTCGGCCAGGCGGCTGAGCTCGTCGCCGCCCCGGACGCTCACCCGGTGGCTGTACTCGCCCTCCCGTACCGTGTGGATGCCCCGCAGGAGCTGGGCGATACGCCGGGTGAGGGCCTTGGAGAACACCACCCCCATCACCAGCGACACCATACAGATGACGATGGAGATAAAGCGCAGGTTGGTCTGGATCCCCTGGAGCAGCGCGCCCTGCTCGGCGTCGTACTCGTAGAGGTAGACCGCCCCCTGGGTCATGGAGCGGTAGGTAATGGGCACCGCCGCCCAGCTTCGGAAGGCCCCGTCGCCGTACTCAGAGCGGAACACGTTGTTGCCCCGCAGGGCGGTGACCAGCTCCCAGAACAGGGCGTACCGCCCGGCGGTGTCGGTCCGCCCCACGCCGTCCTGGAAATCGCAGAGCACCAGGCCGTTTGGGTCGGTGACCACCACCCGGGTCACTCCCAGGCTGCCCCGCAGCAGCTCCACCGTCCGGGTGGCACCCTCGGCCGTGAGGGCCTCCGGCCCGGTGGCCAGGGCGGAGGCCAGCACCGAGGCCTGGTTGAGCATGGAGGCCTGCTTGGACTGGTAGGCCAGCTTTTCCGACACCACCAGGGGGTAGGTGTTGAGCAGAATCAGCACCGCCGCCACAATCACGATATAGGTCAGGGCGAACTTGGTCTGGAGGGAGCGCCAGAAGGGCACGCGCCTGACCGCGCCGCTCCCCTTATCCATGCTTCAGATAGTAGCCCACGCCCCACTTGGTGAGGATATACTCCGGGTTGGCGGGGTCCAGCTCCAGCTTCTCCCGCAGGCGGCGCACGTGCACGTCCACCGTGCGGTAATCTCCGGCGTACTCATAGCCCCACACCACGTTGAGCAGGTTCTCCCGGGAATACACCCGGCCCGGGTTGCGCAGCAGCAGCTCCATCAGGTCGAACTCCTTGGCGGTGAGATCCACGCTCTTGCCGTCCTTCCAGGCGGCCCGGGCGTCCACATCCAGGGTGATGTGGCCCATGGACAGCCGGCCGCCGCCCCCCTGCTTCTGGGCCGCCATGCCCGCCCGGCGCAGCAGGGCCCGCACCCGGGCCTTCAGCTCCAGAATGTTGAAGGGCTTGGTGATGTAGTCGTCCGCCCCGCACTCGAAGCCGATGATCTTGTCGGTGTCCTCGCTGCGGGCGGTGAGCATGATGATGGGCACGTTAGAGAACTCCCGGATGCGCATACAGGCCTGGAGCCCGTCGATCTTGGGCATCATCAGATCCAGGATGATGAGATCGAAGGAGCCGTTCCGGGCCAGCTCCACCGCCTCCTCCCCGTCATAGCCCGCCTCCACCTGGTAGCCCTCGCTCTCCAGGTTGAACTTGATGCCCTTGACCAATACCTTCTCGTCGTCTACCACCAGTATTTTCATCGGTTCTCCTCCCCAGTCGTCACGTAGTCAATGAGGCCCTCCAGAATGCCCTCGCCGATGCCCGGCACCTCGGTCAGTTCCTCCGGGATGCGGAAGGGGCCGTTGGCCTGGCGGTAGGCAATGATGTCCTCCGCCCGCTTCTCCCCGATGCCCGGCAGGGTCATCAGCTCGTCCACCCCGGCGGTGTTGAGGTTGATCTTCGCCCCGCCGGCAAGGGTATCCTCCTTGCTCTGGGCGGAGGGGGAGGGCGTAGGCGCGGGCAGCGCCAGGGGCGTCTCCTGGGTCAGGGTACGCTCGGTCTCCACCCGCACGGGCTGGGGCGCGGCCTGCCCCCGAAAAAACCAGCCCGCTGCGAAGGCCGCAAAGACCGCCGCCAGCAGCAGGGCCACAAATTCCAGTCTGGAAATCTTCATCTTTTTGTATCCCCCTCCCCGTTGCGTCCCGGTCCGGGGTTTGTTATAATAGCCATACCGTTATTATAACATAGTCAAATGGAGTTTCCTATGAAAAAATCACGACTGCTTTCCGTTTTACTCTGCCTCGCCCTGCTCTCGGGGCTGCTGACCACCTTTGCCTCCGCTGCGGACAGCGGCAGCGCCATTCTGGACGAGATGGACGTCAACGCCAAGGCCGCCGTTCTGGTGGACCCCGACACCGGCGAGATTCTCTACGAGAAGAACGCCCACGCGCACAACTACCCCGCCTCCATCACCAAGGTGATGACCTGCCTGCTCACCCTGGAGGCGGTGGACCGGGGAGAGCTGTCCCTGGAGCAGACCGTCACCGCCAGCTCCGCCCTTCACACCGGCATCGGGGAGGGCGCTTCCACGGCCGATATCAAAGAGGGGGAACAGATCCGCATCATCGACCTGCTCTACGCCGCCCTGATCCCCTCGGCCAACGAGGCGTGCAACGTCATGGCTGAGGCGGTAAGCGGCGATGTGGCCTCCTTCGTGGAGCTCATGAACACCCGGGCCGCCGAGCTGGGCATGGAGGACACCCACTTCTCCAACACCCACGGCTACCACGACGACGACCACTACACCAGCGCCTACGACATCTACCTCATGTGCCGGGAGGCCATGAAGCACGAGACCTTCCGCACCATCGTGGGCTCCAAGAACTACACCATGCCCGCCACCAACCTGCACCCCGAGCCGCGCATCATCCGCTCCACCAACGCCCTGATCTCCAACTTCCGCGTGGCGGGCTACATCTACGAGTACGCAACCGGCATCAAGACCGGCTCCACCCCTGAGGCGGGCTACTGCCTGGCCGCCTCCGCCACCCGGGAGAACCGGAACCTGATCTCCGTGGTCATGGGCTGTGAGCGGGAGCCGGGCACCTCCGGCAGCGAGGGCTATATCTACTTTGACGAGACCATCCGCCTGTTTAAATGGGGTTTTGCCAACTTCTCCACCCAGACCATTCTGGACAACACCAAGCGGGACATCCCGGAGGTGGAGGTCACCCTGGGCAAGGACGCCGCCTCCGTCACCCTCATGCCCGACGGGAAGCTGACCGCCCTGCTGCCCAACGACGTGTCCGCCGAGAACTTTACGTATGACTACACCCTGGAAACCCGGAGCGTGGAGGCCCCGGTGGAGCAGGGGCAGGTGCTGGGCACCATCACGGCCTATTTCAACGGCAAGTCCTACGGCACCCTGGATCTGGTGGCCACCTGCTCGGTGGAGCGGGACCCCTGGCTCTACCGGCTGGACCGGATTCAGAAGTTCTTTGACAACCTGCTGGTGCGCATCCTTCTGGTGGTCATCCTGGTAGTAATCGCCGCCCTCCTGCTGCGGGTGGTGCTCTTCCGCGGCCGGGGCCGGACGGGCCGCCGGGGCTACGCCTACAGCGGCCGGGGCCGCTACACCGGCAGCCGCCGGCGCAGAGGTTAAGGTACAAAAACGTGGAGGGCGGTTGATACCGCCCTCCACGCAGCCTGTCGAAAAAGACTTTTCGACAGGCTGCTAAACTTTTTGAACCTGCAAAACAGGTTCAAAAAGTTACTTGATCCAACGCGAACGGCCCAGGCCGGTCTCTCTTGGCCTGTGGCCAATTCACCTTCAGGGAACCCTGACGGTTCATCTCCGCACCAAGCGCCGCCGCAAGCGGCGGTTGTGCTCCGAATCGCCCTGCGGGGCAGCCTTTCACACTATCCTTCCCTCCGAATCCTTCGACAAGAGGTTTTATCGACAGTCTCTGGGGAGGGCGGTTAATATCGCCCTCCACGTTCCCTTATGTCTCCTCGCCCCGGAGCAGGCCCATGCTGTTCCGCGCCGCCTCGGCCAGACGGGCCAGGGCCTGGAACAGCATGAGGCGGTCGGCGCCGTCCAGCGCCCGGAGGCGGCGCAGGCCAGCCGCCGCGGCCTGGAGCCCGCCCTCGGACAGCTCCGCCATAGTCTGGGCCCCCGAGGCCCCCAGCACCTCGAACAGGAGGTCCACAAACTGCTCCCGCCGCTCCGGAGTCAGGGAGGCCACCCACTCCTTGAGGGTACGGCTGACAAAGCGGCTGGCGTCGGTGACCCGCTCCACCTCCACAAAGTCCGGCCCCAATATCTGCCAGGAAAAGGGGCTGTGCTGGAACAGGCCGGACTGATCGCTGCGCACCACGGTGTAGTCCTCCTCGTGGTCCAGAAGCATCCCCACCACCGAGGACTGGGGTACAAAGGTGTGTATCCGCCCCCGCACCGCCTCATAGCCCGCCTCATCCACGGCCCCGGCGCAGAAGCCGGGGCCGTCGTTGTTGTAGACCGCCAGCAGGCGGTCGGGCGTCCGGCAGGCCGCCGCCGCGTAGACCGCCAGATTCCCGCCTTTGGAGTGCCCGCCCAGACGCAGGGGGCCGCCCCACCGCCGCAGGGCGTCGGACAGGTACTCCGCCGCCGACCTCTGGGCGGGCACCGGCGTCTGGTAGCTCATGTTGAAGTCCTCTTTCCACCCCACCAGGGTGCTGTCCGTCCCCCGGTAGGAGACAAACCGGGCCCCGTCTCCGGTGTCGATGGTGAGGGCGGCGAACTGCTCCTCCGTCCCTGCGTCCAGGTGGCTCACCCAGTCCAGCAGCATCAGGCCGGAGAACCGGGGCGCCCGGGCCAGGGCCCCGAAGAGGCGGAGCACCTCCTCCCGAAACTCCCCCCGGCCCCGCTCCGGCCGCGGCGGCCAGACGCCGCCCGCCGCCTCCCACCGCTCCGCCGCGGCCCAGATGGCGGTGCCCTCCCGGTCCACCAGATGGTCCAGCGGCGCGTAGGACAGGGTACTCAGGAGCAGATTGTCCACCGGGTTGAAGGGGGCCTGGGCCAGGCTCAGCTCCCCCCGCCAGTCCAGATAGTCAAACAGTCCGCCCATCGGGCGCTCCCTCCCTCACAAAAGCTGTATCCCCAGCAGGGGGATCAGATCAACTGCCTGGGCCGGGTTGATCTTCATGCCCCGCAGCTCTCCCAGGCTCTCCGATACGGTGATGCCCTCCAGCGCGCAGTCGGAAAAATCCACCCCCTTCAGCGGCGTGCGAAAAAAGTCCACCTCCTGGAACCCCGTCCGGTGTGGGCTCAGGCCGGCCACATCCGCCTCGGCCAGCACGGCCCGGCGAAGCTGGCAGTTCTCCATGCAGCACTTTTTCCACCGCGACTGTGCAAAATTGGCGCAGCGGAAGGCGCTCTCTCCCAGGGTGCAGCCCCGCCACCGGCTGGCGGTGAACCGGCCGCCGTCCCCCTTGCAATCCCGCACCACCGTGTCCGTCCAGACCGTCCCGCCGAAGCGGCAGTTGGAGAAGTCGCAGCCGCTCCACTCCACCCGGTCAAAGACCGCCCCCGAGAAGTCGCAGTTCTGGAACCGGCACCGGTGCAGGCGCACCCGGCGGAACTCCAGCCCCGACAAGTCCGCGCCCGCCAGGCACTCCCCCTCCACCGTCACGTCCTCCACGTCCCGCTCTTCCCGCCGCGCCCGGCGCACTTCCTCCTCCAGCATGGGTCAGCACTCCTTTCTCCCCCTACTCTACTACAATACACCGCCTTTGTATACACGAGATCACAAAAACGCCCCCGCCATCGGCGGGGGCGCCAGTATGTCGAAAAAGCCTCGCAGAGTTCGCGCCCGCAGGCGCGAATCAAGTACCAATCTGGTTTCCCCGGCGACATGTGCGTCGGGGAAAACACTTCTCAGGCTGCAAGTGTTGGGTCTGGCCGCCGCAGGCGGATAAACCCTGCGCGCGGCAGACTGCGGCTTTCTCAAAAAAGTGGCTTTGCCACTTTTTCGACAGACTGCGCCCCCGCCGTCGGCGGGGGCGTACGGATTCCGCTACATCAGGAACAGGGAGAGCACCACTGTGATCAGCCCGCACACCCCGATAGCCAGCCCGCTCATGGCCCCCTCGGTCTCTCCCAGCTCCAGAGCCTTGGAGGTGCCCACCGCGTGGGAGCACGCGCCGATGGCCAGCCCGGCGGTCATGGGGTCCTTCACCCGGAACAGCTTGATGAGCAGCGGGGCCGCGATGCTGCCGAAGATGCCTGTGATCAGCACCGCCACCACGGTGATGGGGCCGATGCCGCCGTGGGCCTGGGATACGCTGATGGCAATGGGGGTGGTGACGGATTTGGGCAGGAGGGACGCGGTCATGGCCGCGTCCAGCCCAAACAGGCGGCAGAGCAGAAGGATGCTGCCCATGGAGGCCGCCGAGCCCACCACGCACCCAACCAGAATGGGCAGCCAGTTCTCCTTCAGAATACGGATTTTCCCGTAGATGGCCACCGCCAGGCAGGCGGTGGCGGGGGCGAGAAACATGTTGATGATCTCTCCGCCCTGATGATAGGACTCATAGGGAATGCGGAACAGCAGCAGCACCCCCACCACCAGGACGATGCCAATGAGCAGGGGATTACAGACCACCAGGCCGGTCTTTTTCTGGATGCGCACCCCAACCCAGAAGGCCAGGATACTCAAAGCGATGCCAAAAAAGGGGGAAGCAAACAGTTCAGACACGGGACTTCCTCCTCTCCAGCAGGCGCAGGGTGAACCGGATGCTCAGGGCGGTGGCGCCGAAGGTGATCACCGTTGAGAGCAGGCAGACCAACACCAGCGCGACGGCCGAGCGGCCCAGCACATCGAAGTAGTTGATGACGCTCACCCCGGCGGGCAGGAAAAAGAAGGCCATGTTGGCCAGCAGAAAATCCGCCTTTTCCCGGATATGCTCGATTTTGAGCAGCCCGGTGGCCAACAGCGCCAGCAGCAGCAGCATGCCGATCACGCTGGCCGGGAATGGAACTGGCAGCGCCGCCTCAATGAGCTGGCTAAACCAGCACACGGCAAAGATGACGCCGATTTGACAGATGATTTTCACGGGAATACGCCTCCTGTTTTACACATAAAGACGATTGTAGCCCCGATCTCTCTCCCTGTCAACCAGCTTCCTCCGCCTGTTGAGGCTGTCGATAAACCCTTCAGGCGAAGGTTTCGAAGGAAAAGATCGTGTGAAAGAAAACCGTCAGGGGTTTCTTTCGCGTTTGATCCACCGACTTTTTGAACTTTTTTGAAGGTTCGAAAAGTCCCTCGGCCTGTCGAAAATACTTTTTCGACAGGCTGAACAGGCGGGGGAAAATCCCCCGCCTGTTTTGATCATTTCCTTTACTTCTGTTTGCGCTCCAACTGGAGCTTGTCGGCGATCATGGCGATGAACTCCGAGTTGGTGGGCTTGCCCTTGGCGTTGCTCACCGTATAGCCGAAATACTTTTGCAGGGTCTCCAGATCACCCCGGTCCCATGCCACCTCAATGGCGTGGCGGATGGCGCGCTCCACGCGGGAGGCCGTTGTGCCGAAACGCTTGGCCACCTCCGGGTAGAGGATCTTGGTCACCGCGTTGATCACATCCATGTCGCCCACGGCGATGATGATGGCCTCCCGCAGATACTGGTAGCCCTTGATGTGGGCGGGCACACCGATCTCATGGATAATGGAGGTGACGGTGCTCTCCAGGTTCTGGCTCTCACCAGAGAGGTGCCCGGGCTCCTCCCCGCCGCTCTGGGGCTGTCCCGCCAGTTGGCGGATGCGCTCCATCACGGCGGAGAGTTTGCACGGCTTCATCATATAGTAGTCCGCGCCATGGGCCGCGGCCAGCTCCGCCATATTGCCCCGCGCAAAGCTGGAGAGCACCAGCACCCGGGGCCGGCCGGGCAGCGCCGCCAGCTCGGACAGCACCTCCAGTCCATCCATACGGGCAAGCACGAAATCCATCACCACGATGTCCGGGGAGAGCTCCTTTGCCAGGCGGACTGTCTCCTGCCCGTCCCCTGTCTCTGCGGCCAGCTCCAGGCCGGATTCCTCCTCCAGCGCACCCGTAAAGACACGGCGGAACTCCTCACTGGCATCGGCCACCAAGATCCTCTTTCTGGTTTCCAATATTGACACCCTTTCCAGCAGGTTTCCCTGCCCTATGTTTGCTGCCTGGCCAAGGCTGTTTACCGGTTGCCTATAATTTACCATAATCAGACAGCAAACGCAAGGGTTTTTCTGGTAATTTATGGGTATTTCTCCTCGACTTCATTCGACCTTTTTACGACCGTTACGACTGGTTCTCCCCATTTTCCGCCTCCAGGAGCATATTCTCCGCCAAAATGCCGTAGCCCTGGGTGGGATCATTTACCAGAACATGGGTCACTGCGCCCACCAGCTTGCCGTTTTGCAGAATGGGGCTGCCGCTCATGCCCTGGACAATCCCGCCGGTGGTTTCCAGCAGGCGGGGATCGGTCACCTTGAGCATCAGGTTCCGGGTATCCGCGCCGTTGGCGGGATACACCCGGATAATCTCCACCTGATACTCCTCGACCTGGTCGCCGGCGATGTTGGAGAGAATCGTGGCCGCCCCGGTCTTGACCTCCTTGCGCTCCGCCACGGGCACCGGCTCCAGGCCGTCGGTCAGCGTACCGTCCTCCAGGCGGCCAAACACGCCGCTGGCAGTATTGGCGTACAGCTCGCCCAGATCCCGGTTCACCTGAAACGCGCCGTGGAGCTCGCCGGGGGCTCCCTTTTCCCCCTTCTTCACATCGGTGACCTCCGAATACATGATGGAGCCGGACTGGAGGGGCATGAGCTGGGCGGTGTCCACGTCGTTGATGCCGTGGCCCAAAGCGCCGAACCGCCCGGTAGCGGGCTCGCAGAAGGTGAGGGTGCCGATCCCCGCCATGGAGTCGCGGATCCACGCCCCCAGCTTGTACTGGCCGTCGCTGCCGCACTGGACCGCCTGAGCGGTGAGCTGTACGGTCTTGTCGTCCCGCACCGCCCGGATGCTCATGGGTTTTCCGCCCACCTCCTGGAGGACACTCTGCACCTCCTCGATGCTGTCCACCTCCTCCCGGTTGATGTGCGTGATGATGTCGCCCTCCCGCAGTCCACAGTCCCGGGCCGGGGCGCTGCTGCCCTCCGCGCCGGCCACCTCGGAAAAGCCCACCACCATTACGCCGTCGGAAAAGAGTTTGATGCCCACCGCGCGGCCCATGGGGATCACCGTCCGCTCCTCCGCGGCCCGGGCCGGGGCCGCCGATACCAATGACGCCAGCACGAACATCACCGCCACCGCCAGGGCCGCCCATGGCCTCGTTTTGGATTCCTCCTTCATTTGACCACCCCTTTTTTGAATTGAAACGTGAAAAACGGCGCACGCTGCGCGCCGTTTTTAATATGGCCGGAACGCGCGCCGCCGCCTCTGGCAATGAAACGCTCCTTTGGCTTGTCGTTTCCTTCCAGCGCCGGCCCCGTCGGCCTTCCTCCTTTTATTCCGCCAGATTTCCCCTTTGTCCCGGCAATTTCCTGTTTCGGTTATAAGAAGATTCTGGTAAAGTGCAAGGTAACCAAAAATTGGCGAGCGGTTCAAGCCGAATCAAGCTCTTTATTCCGGGAGCCTGTTGGCTGCCTGCGCCATGGAAGCGGGCCCCCCCGTCGCCGCTGCCTGTGCCGCCGGGCTGCTGGCCTCGGAATACAAAGCCGCACAGGACCCGGACCCTGTGCCGTGCAGACATTCCCTGCCCCTGCGGGGTATGTCCGCCCCGCCCGGCGCATATACTCCACTATCACAAAACAGGGGGTATCGCTATGTCCCGTTTGTCCAAGGCGGCGCTGATCACCTTTGTGGTGGCCACGCTGGCGGGCTCCTGCCTGCACTTTGTCTACGCTCTCTGGCCCAATGGCCTGACCGCCCTGCTGGCCCCGGTCAACGAAAGCCTCTGGGAGCATGTGAAAATCCTCTACTGGCCCTGCCTGCTCTCCGGTATTCTGCTGGTGCGCAGGGAGCCGGAGAGCTTGGGCGCCCGCGCCTTCTCCCTGCTCCTCTCGGCTGCGGTCATGCTGGGCGTGGGTTACCTCTATCATGTGGTGCTGGAGGGTGATTCCCTCTTTTTTGACGTGGCCCTCTATGTGCTGGTGATGGCCGCCTTTTTCCTGCTGCCCTGTTTCCTCCGCACTCCCGTCTGGAGCCGCACACGCCTGCTCTGGGTGGTGCTGGTGCTGGCGCTGGGCGCCGCCACCTTTGTATTTACCTGGTGCCCGCCGGATGGCCTGCTGTTCCGGGATCTCTCCCTGCCCACCTTTTATTCGCTTCCCTGTTGAGTATGAGCCATTTCGGCCGTGAGTATGTCCCTGCAGGGCCGGAGGGATTTTTTCACAGAAAAAGACGGAACGCACACGTCCGTACGCGCAGACCCTTCGCCCCGCAAAGGGGACGCTGCTCCCCGCCTGCCCCGGTACGTCTCTACCCTGTAGGGGCGGGGCTTGTCCCCGCCCGCGGGCGGCCATAAAGGCCGCCCCTACAGGCTGTTCAGCAGAATAAAACCCCCGCGTCCGGGAGTACGCCGGGTGCGGGGTTTGTTTTCCCTGCAAAGGGGGTAATATGCATGGCAAAATATACGGAACACTATCGCCTGCACCAATGGGAGCCGGAGGACAGCTTCCTCCGCATGGACTTTAATGAGGATTTTGCAAAAATTGATTCGGCGATCGCAGCGCGGGGAAACTGCCTCCAGGTGGTCGGAACTTACACAGGAGACGGCAATTACGGGAAAGGGAAGGCGACGGTTCTGCACTTCCCCTTCCGGCCGCTGGCGGTCATGGTGGTGGGCGGGAGTTACCAGGCGACCTCGCTCTTCCTGCGGCCGGGGACAAAGGGTGCGGCCAATGATACCGCCGGTATGGGCAGCGTGCTGTCCCTGGCCTGGGGAGAGGACAGCCTGTCCTGGTATGTGACCGGCTGGGCCAGTGGAGGCTCTACTTCCGGCGGCACCAGCGCGGAGGGCCAGCTCAACGAAAAGGGGGCGCACTATACCTACTTAGTATTGGGTTAAAAGAGAACCCCCTTCCGGAAATCCGGAAGGGGGTTCGTTATGCTTTCACAACCGCGGTCAGGCGATGGTGAAGGAGCAACTGCCAGATACGGTGTAAGTGTTGGTGTCAGCGTTATCACCCTTGAAGGTGATCAGCACACTGACATCATAGGTGCCGGTACTGTTTGCACTGATGGTGAGACCAGGTACGGTCAACGCGTTCATCACATCAGCATAGGACTTCACTCCAGAAAGATTCTTGGTGAAGGTCTGCTCATCCCCGTTGTTCTTGGATACAGTGAACTCGATCACGGCATCCTTCAGATTCCAATCATCAATGTCTGCACAGGAGGCAGTCACCTTTACGGTTCCATTCTCCTCGCGGCTTGCGGAGATAGAATCAAACTTGAAGTCGGACTTGATGTCAGGCTTGCCGCCGTCCTTACCATTCTCGGTGATGAACAGGGCCACAACCTCGCCGTCCTTTACAATGGCCTTAAAGGCGTCATCGCTGTCGCGGACGGAGTTGATGCTGGAGGTATTGAACTCATCGTCCTCGATGCGGAAGACAACAACATCCTTCGCATAGGTGTAGTAGGTGGTGGAGCCATTCTGGGTCAGGCCCACGGTACCATCGGTGGTCTTCTTGGTGCCCACGCCGGAGATGTAGTAGTCGTCCTTCTTGGTGTCATTCTCGTATTCGGTGATCTTGGTGACCACGTCCTTGCTGTTGATGGTCAGTCTGCTGGCCACAATATCGTTCTTGATATTCTTCTCAGCATAATCCTTCTCGACGTCGACCGTGGTGATCTTGCCGTCGATCACAGCGTCGTAGGTGTAGTAGTCGCCCTTCTCGCTGTCGCTGATCAGCTTGGACTGGCTGCCGGCCAGGATATAGATCTGAGCCTTGTTGGAGTCGGACACCACATCAGAGGCGGCGGAGATAAAGACATACTTGGTCACGCTGCCGCTCTCACCGTTCTTGGAGTTGACGTATACGGTGGCACTGCCGTCCATGCTGGGCACATTGTCAATGCCGGTGTAGACACTGTACTCCTTCTCTTCCGTATCATAGACCAGGAAGATGGTGCTGCTGTTGGCGTAGTATTCGCCGCCTGTTTTATCGGTGCCGTTGGTGTCAAACTTGGAGGTGCCCTTGGTCAGGTAGATGGAAGTACCCTTCTCGGAGGTCTTGTCCTTCGCTTTCAGAGTGTAGATGCCATCGTCATCCACGGTGTAGGAGACAAACTTGTTGACGAAATTCTTGGGATTCTTGTCGTCGGTATCAGCCTCGATGACAGTGCCATCAGTCAGGAGCAGCTTGGCGGTATAGGTCTTGTCGTTGTCGCCTTCCCAACCTTCATCATTTGTCTTGAAATTCAGCACGAAAGCGACGCTGGCGGAGCCAGCCTCATACTCCTCCACATACACCACGTAGCCGTAGTTATCGGTATAAATATCGACGCTGCTCTTCAGCGTGATATCGTAGGTGCGGTGATTCTTGTTATACTTGTAGGTTTCACCGTCGGCCACAAACTTGGTGTCTCCGGTTTTGGAGGTGACTTCCTGATCCTCGATCTTCTTCGCCATGGTCACGGTCTGGATGTCGCCGTCGGCCACGGTATAGAGCACCACGTCATCCTCATCAAAGGAGGCGTTGGTCTCAAACTTACCACCGTTGCCGGTCAGGCCGGCGATCTCGATGCAGGGCTCCTCGTCCTTTTTCACGCTGTCAGCGTCGACCACCTTGGAAACCTCACCCACATAGGTGTTGATAACCACGAGGGTCACGTTGTCATCGCTGTCCACAAAAGCCTCGACCAGAACGCCGTTGCCGCTGGCCTCCAGCTTGGTGTCGTCGCCCTTCTTCACGGTGAAGTCGGCGGCGGTCTTACCGTCCACAATCACGTCGGCCTTGGTGGTCTCGCCCAGGCCCAGGTCGGAGTAGATGGTCTTGGACTTGACTTCCTCGGTGTAGGAGGCATCGGCGGTGGAAGCATAGGTGCCGATCTCCTTGGAGCCGTTCTTCCACTGCTCGGAGGGACGGCCGAAGTCATCGCTGCCATTATTGTTCACAGACAGATCGGAGAAATACTTCTCGCAGAACTGCTGCACCTCGTCACGGTCGGCGGAAACGGTGCGGTAGTCGTCGGTCTTGCTGTTGGCAACCTTCACAGGGGCGGAGGCGCCCACAACAACCTGAGTGCCGTCGGGAGTGTTGACGGTGGTGCCCTTGTTGGTGTAGTACACCATGTCGGCGGTCAGGGTCTGGAACGCCATCTGGGCGGCCTGCTCACGGGTCATGGCGTCGGCCAGCACGATGCCCTTGGGGGCGATGCCCGCGTTCACCGCGTCGGCGGCCACGTTGATGGCCCAGTCGTTGCCCACATAGTTGGCAACCTTCGCGTCATAGCCCAGGGCCACCAGCATCATCTTCGCAAAGGCCAGGCCGGTCAGCTCGCCCTCGGGGTCGAAGTTGCCGTTGCCGGTGCCCGCCAGGATGCCCTGCTGTACGCAGTAGCCGATGTAGCCCGCGGACCAGCGGTTGGCCGCCACGTCCTTGAAGGTGGTGGAGTTGGTGGTCAGCTTATTGGCATCCTCCTCGCCCAGGAGCATGACAGCCACGATCTTGGCGGCCTGCTCACGGGTCAGGATGCCGGTGGGGTTGAAGGCGCCCTTGTCGGTGCCCTCGAACACACCGATGGCGGTCATCACATCAACCGCCTCAGTGTTGGTGATTTCAGCAGAGTCGTTGAAATCACTGCTCACAGCGCTGGCGGAGACGACCATCATGCCCACAATCAGGGCCATGGCCATTACCAGGCTGAGAGTCCGCTTGAGGTTTCTCATTTGGATTTCCTCCTTCTGAATTTTGAAGCCTAGGGGCGTATGACGCCCCTTGCAAGCCATGAAAAAGGAGGGATTCCCCCCACATGCAGTTCCAAATGGCACAAAAGAGCGGCAAAAAGTGGCGTTGGTAGACATCTGGTAGACACGCCGGGCATGCCAAGCGCAAAAAGAGCCCGGAACCGCAACGGTTCCGGGCTCTTTTTGGTAGACATTTGGTAGACATTTTCCTCTTACGCCGCCTGCTTGTCCTGCTCCATACGCACCAGCTTGATACAGGCGCCGATGACACCGAACAGGAACCAGTAGGTAAACATATTGCGGGGGTAATACCAGGTGTACTCCGCCACGCCAATGACCAGTATACCGCAGAAGGCGCCAATGGCGGCGGCCATCATCCGCTTCACCCGGGGGTCCAGGGCGGCACAGAAGCTTTTCACACCCGACTTCAGTTGATAGAGCAGCAGAGACAGGTAGGCCAGCAGACCGAGTATACCCGTCTCTCCCCACATCTGGAGATAATTGTTGTGGGTATGAACCGGATAGGAGCCGTCGAAGTTGGTGGGATAGGTCTGGAAGACCTTCTTCATTACATCGGTGCCCAGGCCGACGCCCCGCGCCCAGTAGTCCTCCATCAGGTTCCTGGTAGTCTCATAGATACCGAAACGGTACTGAACCGAACTATCCTCTCCGGCGTTGAAGATGGTGAGGATGCGGTTGTAGATGGTCTCGGGCAGGAAGGGGATGGCGGCCAGACCCACCAGCAGGAAGACCGGCACCCAGCGCCAGTTCAGCAGGGCCAGGAAGACCAGCACTGCCCCGGCCAGGCCGATCCAACTGGCGCGGCCGTAGGTTGCCCCGATGGCCACCAGCCCCACCCCCAGGGAGAGCAGGGAAAGGAGCTTCCCCCGCCAGCGGGAATTGAGGAAGAGAGCCAGGTTCAGGGGCAGGAGCATGGCCAACTGCTCGGCAAAGTTGTTGGGGTTGTCAAAGAAGGAGTAGACCCGGCCCGGCATGCCCTGATTGAGGTTCATATCCTGCTGGGAAGCCACGATATCCACGCCGATATAGCTCTGATAGCAGCCGTAGAGGGCGGCCACCGAGAGGCCCAGCACCGCCAGGGCCACCATGAGCTGGAGCTGCTCATACTTGCGCACCATGCTGACCACCAGCAGCACCAGCAAAAAGCCGGTCAGGTGGAAGGCGAAGAAGCGCAGGGAGAGGCGGGTGGACAGGGAGCCCGCCAGGGCGATACAGATAAAGGCCATATAGAGCGTCATATAGGGCCCCAAGGTGTCCAGCTCCAGCCGGTGTTTGGGGCGCGAGGCGCTGCCCACCACAAAAAGTCCGGTGAGGGCTACCGCCCCCATCAGGCCGTAGACGTTGTTCCACATAGCGTGGGGAGTCATGAGCATGACCATCATGAACAGTCCCAGGAAGAGGAAGGAGGCCCCGCCCAGCGCCCCTATCAGGCGGCAGAACAGACTGGCGTCCCACACCCGTTTTCCCGCCCGGTAGACGGCCTTGAAAAGGGCGCAGGGGATGTTGATGATGGCGGTAAACAGGCGACATGCAATGCTGTGGGGCCACGCCCTGGGGATGCGGCCCTCCCGCCAGACGAAGGTACAGATGGCGCTGTTCTCCGCCTGCCGGAGAAACCATCCCTCCAGCCGGTCGCAGGCCCGCCCCAGGGCACTGTTGGCGGCCGCGTTCTTCAAGCACAGCCACAGGGACAGGAAAAAGCGGACAAAGAGGCTGTTTTCAGTAATAGACATAAAAAATAATACTCCTAGCAATCAATCGTGGAGGGCTTTTTCATACACGCCGTAAGTGGCCCTGGCCATTTTGTGGATTTCAAACTTGTCCTCGATGGTCCTGCGCGCGTTCTCCCGGCACCGGGCTGCGAAAGCCGGATCCTCCAGAAAGCACTTCATAGCCACGGCCATGGAGTCGGGATTGTCGTACTCCACCAGCATGCCGCACCCTGCCTCGTCGTTGACGATGTCGGAGTTGCCCCCCATGTCGGTGGCGATGACAGGCAGCCCGGCGGCCATGGCCTCGATAATGAGGAAGGACAGGGCCTCGTGCTGGGAGGAGTTGACGTACAGATCCGAACCCTTATATAGGTTCTTGATGTCCTTGCGGAAGCCGATAAACTTCACGCAGTCCTCCAGCCCCAGCTCCTGTACCTGGGCTTTTGCAGGCTCCAGCAGGGGGCCGTCCCCGGCCAGCACCAGGGTGAAGGGCACGGCGCACAGCTCGGTGAGCCGCTTGACCGAGTCAATGAGGTACTTGTGTCCCTTGTCCCCGGCAAACCGGGAGGCGCACAGCATGACGAAACGGCTGTCGTCCAGCCCCAGCTCGGCGCGGAGGGTGGACTGGCTGCGGTCTCCCGCCCAGGCGTCCAGATCCACGGCGTTGAAGATGACCTGGATGCGGTCGGCGCTCCAGCCGTTGGCGATGAGCTGCTCCTTCCCCTTGTTGCACACGGCGATCATCTGATCCTGCCGCCGGTCCATGATGCGGTTGGAGAAGCGGGTCACGAAGTCGTTGGCCAGGACAAAGTGGTTGGTATAGACCACACGGATTTTTTTATTGTACTTCTTGGCCAGCAGGGCGGTGTAGTGCTCCCGCAGATAGTGGCAGTGAACCAGGTCGATGTCCCACTCGGCGCAGAGCTTCGCCAGTTCACGGGCGGCCTTTTTGTCGAAGCGGCGGCGCATCTCCACCCGGCGGCAGGGCACGCCCATGGCCTCCAGCCGCTCCACCAGCAGCCCGCCCTCGTTGTAGGCGAAGAAGGGCTGCACCAGCCCGTCGGCGGAGAGATACTTCACCAGGGTCTCCACGTACCGCTCGGTTCCCGCCTTGCCTGCGAAATTCAACAGATAGAGTACCTTCAGCATGAAGAATACCCCCTTTATCCAAAGAGTAAGCGCGGAGCCATGCCCCGCGCCTTTCATTTTACCGGAAAACACCCGGGAAATCAACCCGCTTTTCGCCCCCAGCCGCAAAAGAGCGGAGCCGCTTGCACGGGGAAAAACGGCGGCGGGGCGGGCCTGCCAGAACGCGGCAAAAGCGGCGCGTCAGGGATGCCGCGCCCTACACAGGGCGGGAAGGCGGCGGGCATGACCGCTCCATGACAAAGTTGGTGAGGAGCACCCCCCGGCGCTCCACCTGCTGCTCCTTCACCACATGCCAGCCCCGCCGCTCAAAGAAGGGCCGGGCGGTGATGGAGGCATGGGTGATGCGGGCGGCGGGGAGGGCGTCGCAGAGGGCGGAGGCCACCCCCCTCCCCTGCCAGTCCCTGTGGACATAGAGGCGGTCCAGGTAGCCGTCCGGCCCGAGATCGGCAAAGCCGACGATCACGCCTCCCTCCACCGCCACCCGGGTGTCGTGGGCGCGGAAGGAGGCGTCCCAGGCGGCCAGCTCCACCCGGCCATCCGCCCAAGCGTCGAGCTGCTCGGGGCTGTAGTCCCGGGCGTTGACGGCGTGAACCGTTTGATAAAACAGCTCCGCCAAGGCCGGGCAGTCGGAGCTGCGGTAGGGGCGAATGTGCATGCGTTACCTCCGTTTCCGCAGATGCCGCCCACGGTTCAGCAGGCGCTCCCCCTGGTCGAAGAGGCCCAACATGAAGCGCATGATGGAGTAGGCCAGCCCCAGGAACACCAGCAGCACCAGGAAGGCCTGCGTACCCAGGGGGCTGAGGCCGAAGCTGCCACCGAAGCCGAGGATTGTCACCGCCGAGGAGCCCGCCATGGCCCCCCACAGCACCCGCCGCTTCCAGTCAAAGGGCTTGCACACCTCATAGAGCACCATGATGCCGATGACGATGAGGAGGATCGCCGACATGGTGGACAGCTCCGCCTCGCTGAAGCCGAAGGTGAGGAAGAAGACCTCCACCCCCAGCACCACGAACAGGTCGGTCAGTCCGCCGGGCAGGGCGGCGCGGAACACGTTGGACAGGAACTTGCCCTTTACCAGACTGTGGTTGGGCTCCAGGGCCAGGAAGAAGGAGGGCACGCCGATGGTGACGGCGCTGAGCAGGGAGAGCTGGAGGGGGGTGACCGGATAGGGGAAGGTGGCGAACAGGGAGATGAGGGCCAGCAGGAAGGAGAAGATATTCTTCACCAGATAGAGAGCGGCGGCCCGCTGGATGTTGTTGATGACCCGCCGCCCCTCGGCCACCACCTTGGGCATGGCGGAGAAGTCGGAGTTGAGGAGCACGAGCTGGGCGGCGTGGCAGGCGGCGTCGGAGCCGGAGGCCATGGCGATGCCGCAGTCGGCGTCCTTGAGGGCCAGCACGTCGTTGACACCGTCGCCGGTCATGGCCACGGTGTGGCCCTGCCGCTGGAGGGCGCGCACCAGCTTGCGCTTCTGGTTGGGGGTGACCCGGCCGAAGACGGTGTACTCCCGCACCGCGCGGGCGATGTCCTCATCGGAGCGGAGGGTGGCGGCGTCCACGTACTTCTCCGCCCCCTCGATGCCCGCCTGGCGGGCCACCTCGGAGACGGTGACAGGGTTGTCGCCGGAGATGACCTTCACGGCCACCCCCTGCTCGGCGAAGTAGCGGAAGGTCTTGGGGGCCGCCGGGCGGATGCGGTTGGACAGGGCCACCAGGGCCATGGGGGACACCCGCCGGGGGTCCAGCCCCTTCTGATCGGGCACCCCGCCGTACTCGGCCACCAGCAGCACCCGGTAGCCCTTCTCTGACCAGGGGTCCACCGCCTCCTTCAGATCGGCGTAGCGGTTCCCCATGATGAACTCCGGGGCGCCCACCACGAAGGCGCCGTGGCCGGGGAACACCGCCGCGCTCCACTTGGTGGCGGAGGTGAAGGGGATGGTCTGGGCGGCGTGCCACAGGGACTTGCCGTGGAATTTCTGGGCCATGGCCCGGGCGGTGTCGTTGTCCGCCTCCATGGACTGGTAAAAGGCGTTAAGGGTCTCGGTGACCACAGTCTCGGCGTACTTCTCCTCGTCCAGGTACACCACCTCCCCTACCTCCATGTGGGGCTCGGTGATGGTGCCCGTCTTGTCTACGCACAGAACGTCCACCCGGGCCAGGGTCTCGATGCAGTTCATATCCTGGGCCAGCACCTTGCCCTGGGCCAGGCGAATCATGCTCACCGCCAGGGCCACGCTGGTCAGCAGGTAGAGCCCCTCGGGGATCATGCCGATGAGGGCGGCCACCATGGACACCACCGCCTCCTGGGCGGTGCGCTCCAGGAAGACGAACTCCTTGACGAACAGGGCCACGCCGATGGGGATGAGCAGGATGCCGATGATGCGGATGAGCTTGTCCAGGGAGGACATCATCTCGCTCTTGCCCACGGTGACATCCTTCTTGGCCTCCAGGGTGAGGCGGGCGGCGTAGGACTCCGCCCCCACCCGGTCCAGCCGGGCCCGGCAGCGGCCGGACACCACGAAGGCGCCGGAGAGCAGCTCGTCGCCGGGGGCCTTGGTGATGGCGTCGGCCTCGCCGGTGATGAGGGCCTCGTTGACCTGCACCTGGCCGGAGAGGACGGTGGCGTCGGCGGGGATCTGGTCGCCGGAGGCCAGCTCCGCCACGTCATCCCGCACCAGTTGGGCGGCGGGCACGGAGATCAGGTTCCCCTCCCGCACTACGTTGGCCCGGGGGGCGGCCAGCAGGTTGAGCTTGTCCACGGTCTGCTTGGAGCGGAGCTGCTGAACGATGCCAATGCCGGTATTGGCCACGGCGATGAGCAGAAAGAGCATGTCGTCGAAGGAGCCCACCGCCACCAGCAGGGCCGCCAGCACCACAAAGATGAAGTTGAAGAAGGTAAAGACGTTTTCGCGCACGATCTGCCCCACCGTCTTGGTGGGGGAGTCCACCGGGTCGTTTGCCCAGCCGTTCTGCTGCCGCTCTTTTACCTGGTGCAGGGTGAGCCCCTGCTCCGGATCGGGGCTGAGCCGGGCCACCTCCCGCCGGGGCTGGGGGGCCGGGACCTGCGCGGCCGGCTGCTTTGTGTGCTTGCGTTTCATGCTTCCGCCTCTGATTTCCTCAAAATTCGGTCCGATACCTCTGTAGTATAGTGGATCGCGCCGGGTGGGACAAGTACGCCCCCTCAAAATTTACCGTTTTTTCACATCCGAAGCAGCCTGCTGGTCTACCCAGCCCTGTCCCCCGCTATACATGGAGAGAAGGAGGCGGCGCCTATGGAAACCAAACCGGACAAACAACAGACCGTCACCCGGCTGGCCCTGTGCGTGGTGGTTGCGGTGGCGCTCTACGCGGCGGCCGGGAAAGTCCCGCCCCTGGAGCCCTACCGTCCCTGGCTGGAGGAGCACAAGGTACAGGCCATCGCCATCACGGCGGCCATTCTGTTCGGGCTCTCCCTGCTCCTTTTCCCGCCGGAGGAGGGCGGGGCAGAGCCAGCGGCCCCGGAAGAGGGCCCCTGCGCCGGGTACGAAAGAACGGAGGACCTGCCGTAAGGGAGGTCCTCCGTTGACGTTGCGGCGCCGGAGCGGAGTTCAGCCCTGGAGCTCTACCGGAACAGCGGCAGCAGCGCCGCGCCAATGAGGCCCGCGTCGTTGCCCAGGGCCGCCCGTACCAGCCGGGTGCGGTGGAGGTTGTTGCGCGCGTAGTCCTCCCGGTTGAGGATGTAGCGCACCGGGGCCATCAGGGTCTCCCCCTGGGCGGAGGGGCCGCCGCCGATGCAGATGACCTCCGGCTGGAAGATGTTGACCAGGCTGGCCACCCCGCAGCCCAGGTAGTCCACATACTCGTCGATGACCTTGCCCGCGGCGGGATCGCCCTGGGCGGCGGCGTCAAAAGGAGTGCGGCCGTTGACCCCCTCCAGGCTCCCCGCCAGCTCCCACAGCCTGGAGGTGCGGTCCTCCTCCATCACCTGGCGGGTGCGCTTGATGAGGGCGGTGGCGGAGCAGTAGGCCTCGAAGCAGCCCCGGCGTCCGCAGGTGCACAGCCGCCCGCCGTGCTCGATGACGAAGTGGCCGATCTCCATGCCCGCGTAATTGAAGCCGGTGTAGAGCTTCCCGTTGAGGATTGCGCCGCCCCCCACGCCGGTGCCCAGGGTGACGGCCACCATGGACTGGCTGCCCTTGCCAGCGCCCGCGGCGTACTCCCCCAGGGCAGCGGCGTTGGCGTCGTTCTCCAGCAGGATCTCCTTGTCCAGCCGCGCCTTCATCAGGGCGGTGATGGGCACATTGGTGAAGTCCAGATTGGACCAGTATTTGATCACGCCGGTGTCCGGCTCAATGGCGCCGGGAGCGCCGATGCCCACCGATACCACCTCGTCCAGCGCCGTGCCGGCGGCCTCCGCCGCCCCGCGGGCGGCCGCGGCCATCTGGTCGGCCACCGCCTCCGCCCCTCTCGGGGTGGGCAGGCTCACCTTGCCCAGGATGGTCCCCTCGCTGTCCACCACGGCGGCGGCCACGTTGGTGCCGCCCAGATCAATTCCCAAATACTTCATAGCTTGCCCCTCCTGCGTGAAACGTATTCACATTATAATGCAGGACGGGCCGCCGCACAAGAGGCAAAACGGCGCTCAGGTGACAACTGTGCCCCGGGCGGTCTTAGGGAGCCGGGGGGACACCGCCACAGGCTGCCGGTTCCGGGTGCGCAGGTGCACCAGCAGCGTGACGCAGCCGCTGAGCAGCAGGAAGGAATAGAAGCTGATGCCTCGGGAGACCAGCACCGCCGGGGTCACCAGTCCGGCGCCGAAGAAGAGCCGCATGGCCGCCACAAAGCCGCCCTCGGAGGCGCCCACCGCCCCGGGCAGGGGCAGGGAGGCCACCGCCAGGGTGACCAGGGCCTGGGTGCCGATGATGTCCAGCGCCCCGCTGCCGGTCAGGCCGAAGGCGTGGTACACCACCAGCGGGACGGAAAACAGGGCGGTGAGCTGGCAGAAGGTGAGGCCCAGCAGAGCAGGCACCAGGGCGGGGTTGCGCCTGACGCAGTCCGCCCCCCGGCGGTACTCCTCCATCTGCTTCTCCAGCTTCTCCCTGGCCTCCTCCGGGCGGCGGACCAGACGGACGCGCACCAGCAGGCTCAGTACGCCGCCAGTGAGCCTTCTGGCCGCATTGGGCAGGAACATGAGGCAGAGCATCCCCGCCGTCAGCGCGCCGTTGACCACCGCGCCGAACAGCAGGAGCAGGCCCAGCCCGCCCCCCAGGTTGGCCACCAGATCAAAGCGGAGCAGCGCCACCGCCAGGGCGTAGCCGATGACCACCACCTGATAACACACGGCGATGAGCATCATGTTGAGGGCCCCGTGGGCGGCGGGCACGCCGTCCCTGGACATGTAGTAGATCTGGGCGGGCTGTCCGCCGGTGGCCGACGGGGTGATGGAGCTGACATAGAAGCCCACGAAGGAGTAGCCCAGGCAGCGGCGCAGGGGGGCCCGGTGGCCCAGCCGTCCCAGGATCAGGTGGGAGCACGTGGCCTCACACCCCACGAAGGCCAGCATGAGAGCCAGCCCCAGCAGCAGCCAGCCGGGCCTGAGCTGGCCCAGGGTGTGGAGCAGCCGGGTGACGGGCTGGTCCCTGAACAGCAGCCAGCCGGTGAGGGCCATCAGCGCCGCGATCAGGCCGATCCCCACCAAGGACTTTTTCCGGTTCATCCGACGCGTACCCCCTTCTCGGCCTCCAGGCCCGCCAGCATGCGGTTGAGGCTCTCCTCCTCCAACTGTCCCTTCATGGCCCGCATGTTGCCCGCCATCCACTCCAGCGTCTCGTCGTCGTAGATCAGCGCGCGAATGGCGGACAGGCACTCCTCGGGCTCCTTGGCCGCCACGCGGCCAAGGCCCCGCTTCACCAGGAAGCGGGCGTTGTTCTTCTCCTGCTCCAGAAAGGGCTCCCACGCCAGGATGGGCAGCTCGGAGAAGATGGTCTCAAACAGGGTAATGCCGCCGGGCTTGGTGAGCACCAGATCCGCCCGGGCCATGTAGTCGTATACCCGGTCGGTGAAGCCCAGCACCTCGATGTGGGCATACTTGCCCGCCAGGCGGTCGTAGAGCTTGCGGTTGTTGCCGGTGATGATGGTGGTGTGGACGCCGGGCAGGGCGTCCAGCGCCTCATAAAAGCTGTCCCGCTTGGGCAGCAGGCCCAGCCCGCCCCCCATGATGAGCAGGTTGCGCTCCCGGCCCGGGCGGCGGCGCACCGGCCGCTTGAACTCGCAGCGGACGGGGATGCCGGTGACGCAGATGATGTCCCGGTCTACCCCCTTGGCGGCCAGGCGGCTGCGGATGTCGTTGGAGCCCACCAGATAGCAGTCGGTGTATTTGTGAATCCACTCGGAATGGCTGGACAGGTCGGTGACGCAGGTGATGAGGGGCAGGGCGCTCCCCGTCTCCCCCTTCCAGCGGGACACCATCCGGGCGCAGAGGGGGTGGGTGGCGATCACCGCGTCGGGCCGCCGGGCGGCGACAAGCTCCTCCAGTTTGTCCAGGAACAAAGTCTCAAACAGGGGGCGGGCGTCGGCGGGCAGATCCTGGGTCAGCTTGTAGTAGAGGTTGAACAGCCCGCTGCCACGGGTCACCAGCAGGTTGAAGCACTTATACATGGCCTCCGAGGCGTTGGGCATGGCCTCCGCCACGAAGTCCAGCACCTCCACCTCCGCCCCGGGGAACGCCCGCAGCAGTTGCTGGCGCAGGGACTGGGAGGCCGACCAGTGGCCCATGCCGAATTTTCCGGTGAGAATCAGAATATTCACGGTGTTCCCTCCTTTTCATATATCAGTATAAAGGAGGATTCTTTAGAAAACCTCGCTCGAATTCTTAAAAAGCCATTAAGAATTTCTAACAAAGAGCTCCAACGGGCCCTGAGGGGTTGGGCAGCAGGCCGCCGCCCGCCAGGTTTCGCCGGAAAAGGCGGAAAAGACCAGCCCATCCAGCTCTCCCGTCTCCCCCGGCCGGAGGAGAGGAACGGCGATGTCCCGGGGGGGCCGCCGCAGACCCTCCCCGGTGCATTTGACCCTGGCCTCCTTCAACGTCCAGAGGGTGTAAAACGCCCCCCAGTCCCCGCCCTGCCGCTCCAGCCAGGCGGATTCCGCCTCCGAGCACACATACCGCGCCAGCCCGGGGCGGCGGGGGCGCAGCACCTCCACGTCCACCCCCAGGGGGGCCTCCCCCGCGCCGCAGAGGGCCAGGCCCCCGCTGTGGCTCACATTGAAGTGCAGCTCCGGCTCCCCCGGAAAGTAAGGCTTGCCGTCCGCCCCCCGCGCCATCGCCGGGAGAACCCCCAGTCCGTACTCCGCCCGCAGAAGCTCCCCCAGCAGGGCATAGGCGTCCCCCTCCCCCAGCCAGAGCACCATGTCCACCGCCTCCTTTTTTCCTAGGATACCACAAAACGGGGCCATTTGGTAGGGGCGGAGCGATGTAGGCAGAAGGGGAATGGCCCCGCAGGGCAAGAGAAGCCGCCCTGGGGCGTCGCCCTCTACGGACTTCCAGGGGCGGCGAACGAGTGTGTGCCTGTGCCGGAAACGTAGGGGCGGGTGCCCACACCCGCCCGTATTCGACAAGGCCGCGCACACCACCCGGCGCGAAGGGGCGGGCGGCCACAAGGGCCGCCCCTACGGGCAGGCTTACCCTCCTCCGGCATTGTAGGGGCGGGGTTTATCCCCGCCCGCTAGGGCCGCTCAAAGGTACCCAGAAACAGCGGTACGCCCCGCTCCAAATCTACCACGGCGTAGCAGAAGGGCCGGTCGAGCACCAGCTCCCGGTAGTCTGTGGGCGCGGCCGCGTCCTCTACCTCCACCACAGTGGCCGCGGCAGCCTCGGTGCCCTTCTCGTTGACCTCGATGCGGGCCTTGTGGACGACAGAACTGACGTACAGCGGCCCGTCCGGCGCGGTGCCCAGGGCGGAAAAGTCGGCCCGGCCGGAATCGAAGGCGGTCTCCAGCCCCATGGCGGCCAGGGCGTCGGACAGCTCTCCGCCCCACTCCGCCTCGAACTTGGGCAGCCGGAGAAGCACCCGCTCCTCCTCCGCGGCCGCCAGCAGGGCGGGCAGGGTATCCCCGTCCAGCGTCTCCAGCCAGGCGTCCAGCTCCCCGTCGGGGAGCACGGCCAGGAAGCCCAGCCGCCCGTCGTCATAGGGGAGCACCACCCCGGCGGCCCCCTCCGCGGCGAAGTATTGCTCGGCACGCAGGCCGTTGGAGAGGAAATCCGTCTCGGCTTCGCTCCCGTCGGCGGCGGTGAAGTCCCCGGGGCGGGTGTCCAGCGGATCAAATTCGCTGGCCCAGGCGTTTTTCAGGTAGAGGGCGTTGACCAGCAGCAGGACGGTCTCGGGGGCGGGCGTCTCGGCCAGCACCTCCGGGATCAGCCCGCGGGTGACCTCCCCTACCCAGTTGTTCACCGCCCGGCGGGCCCCGTCGGTGTCCAGATCGGCCTGATAGAGCCGGGCCCCATAGAACGCCGTACACCGGGAGAGAAATAATTCGTTGGCCTCCAGCCGCCCGTCCAGCCACAGGCTGTCGGCGATGGAGCACTCCGTGGAGCCCCCCAGGGCGGCGTAATCAGCCAGCAGGGAGGCGGCATTGGCGTTGAGGGCCGCCACGTCCGCCCCCAGCAGAGCCTCGAACTCCGCCAGGGTGTCCTCCGCAGCCCCGTTGGCCGTCATGGACAGGGCCAGGGCCACGGACAAAGGGGAGAGCAGGGTGTTCTCCCCCGGTTCGCGGGCCGCCCGCAGCAGCTCCGCCCCCAGGGTGCCGATGGCGGCGTCCGCCGCCGGGTCGGCCTCCGGGGGCGCGGGGTCGCCCGCCTCGAACTGCCGGGACAGGTCGGTCACCCCCGCCGGGGCGGCGCACCCGGCCAGCAGGGCCGGCACAAGGCACAGGGCCAGCAGCTTTCGTTTCTTCATGGAACACCCTCCTTTTATAATATGGTTTGCTTTTTAGACGGGTTCTGGGGTAAAATGTTCCGGGGTCTTAATGGCTTTTTAAAGATTTTCCCCCTCGCCCCTTAAGCTTCGTCTGCTATACTGACTTTACAATCTGAGGTGACTGTATGAATACCATCCTGATCTGCGACGACGACAAGGACATCGTCTCGGCCCTGGACATCTACCTGACCAGCGAGGGCTATGCCACCGTGAAGGCCTACGACGGGCTGGAGTGCCTGCGCCTGGCGGAGCGCGAGCCGGTGGATCTGATCCTGCTGGACGTGATGATGCCCGGCCTGGACGGCATCCGCACCACGGCCAAGCTGCGGGAGAGCTGCAACGTGCCCATCATCCTGCTCACCGCCAAGAGCGAGGACAGCGACAAAATCCTGGGGCTGAACATCGGGGCGGACGACTACATCACCAAGCCCTTCAATCCCATCGAGGTCATCGCACGGGTCAAGAGCCAGCTCCGGCGCTACACCAGCCTGGGCGGCAAGCAGGGCGGCGGGGAGGCCAATCCCGCCCTGCTCACCAACGGCGGCATCGCGCTGGATGACGGGGCCAAATCGGTCACCGTGGACGGGGAGGGGGTCAGCCTCACCCCCATCGAGTACAACATCCTTCTCCTGCTGATGAAGAACCCCGGCCGGGTGTTCTCCACCAGCCAGATCTATGAGCTGGTGTGGAACGACCCCTCTCTCGGCTCGGAAAACACGGTGGCGGTCCACATCCGCCACCTGCGGGAGAAGCTGGAGATCGACCCGGCCAACCCCCGGTACATCAAGGTGGTCTGGGGGCTGGGGTACAAGATGGAAAAGGTCTAGGGGGCGCTCGCTCCGGCCGCACCCCGCCCATATTCCAGGAGGTAATGCCATGAAACGATTCCGAACCAGTCTGGCGGCCAAGACGGCCGCCGTCCTTCTGGCCCTGGCCGTGGGCGCCGGCGGCTTCTGGTCCACTGTCTTTATCCTCTACCAGTGGGATACCCTGTGGCTGGGCAGCGGGTATTACGACAGCAACGACTATTACTCCGACCTGTATAACCGCTCCAGCCAGGTTCGGGAGCTGGCCCGGCTGCTCCAGAACCAGGAGTGGAACGGCGCCCTGCCCTACCTGGACCAGCGGCGGCTGGACATGCTGGAGGAGGCCCTCTCCCCGGAGCGGACCAACTTCCGTTTTGCCATCCGGCGCAACGACACCGGCACCCTCGTCTACTCCAACCTGGAGGGGGCGGCCTCCCTGGACGAGAGCGTTCACGCCGTGGAGCAGGAGGAGCTCTCCCTCACCCAGAACGGGGCTGCCCGCGAGCAGGATTATGTGGTCTGGAACGGGAAGGAGCAGTACTACCTCCTCTATATCGCCCTTCCCGACGCCGCTGGCACCAAGCAGCTCGTCCCCCCGGAGGATGCCGGGCTCGCCGCCCAATACGGCTACACCTTTGACGGCTATACCTGGAACTATGACGAGCAGATGGACAGCCGGGTGACCACCTCCGTGCTGGCCCTGGAATACGGCGCAACCGACCCGCTCACCGTCCAGGACGAGTTCTGGGACAGTTACCAGGACTACCAGCAGTACGCCAGCTACCTCCCCGCCCTGGCGGTGCTGGCCCTGGTGCTGGACATCGCAGGGATACTCCTGCTGGTGTTTCTGCTCCGGGCCGCCGGCTGGCGGAAGGAGGAGAGCCGCCCGAGGTGCAACTGGTTCGACCGCATCCCGCTGGATCTGCTGGCCTTCGGCGCGTTTTGGGCCATCGCTCTCCTTCTCAACGCGGGGGACGCGATCGCCTTCGGCCTCAACGTATCCCAACTGGCCACCGACCTGCTGGTCGGCATGTGTGTCATCACCGTAGCCATTCTGGGCTGTGTCCTGGCCTTCTGCCTTACCGTGGCCACCCGCATCAAGACCCGCACCCTGTGGAGCAATACCCTCATCTATATGCTGTGCAAGCTGATCGCCCGGGGCTGCCGGGCGGCGGCCCGGAGCTGGCCCATGACGGGCCGGGTGGTGGTGCTCTTTCTGCTCTACCTGGCCGGCACCCTGTTCACCACGCTGACCATCTTCCTCATCCCCGTGTTTCAGGGCTTTGTGCTCTACTGCCTCTGCCGCTGGACCATCCAATGGAAGCGGGTGCGGGAGGGCACCGGCCGCATCGTGGGGGGCGACCCGGACTTCAAGATCGACACCCACAAAATGTACAGTGACCTGGCCCGGCACGCCGGGCAGCTCAACGATCTGGGCGCCGCCATCGGAAATGCCGTGGACGAGCGCATCCAGAGCGAGCGCTTCAAGGCCGAGCTGATCACCAACGTCTCCCACGATCTCAAGACCCCTCTGACCAGCATCATCAACTATGTGGATCTGCTGAAAAAGCAGGACATCGACAATCCCAAGGCCCAGGAATATATCGAGGTGCTGGACCGCAAGAGCCAGCGCCTCAAGAAGCTGACGGAGGATCTGGTGGAGGCGTCCAAGGCGTCCACCGGAAGCCTGTCGGTGCACCTGGACCGGCTGGGCATGGTGCAGCTCGTCCAGCAGGCCCTGGGGGAGTTTGAGGAGAAATTTGCCCAGAGCCGCCTCACCGTGGTGCCCGCCTTCCCGGAGGAGGAGTGCTCCATCCTGGCCGACGGCCGCCACCTGTGGCGGGTCATCGACAACCTGCTCTCCAACTGCAACAAGTACGCCCTGGAGGGCACCCGCATCTATGTGGAGGTGTGCCGCTGGGAGGGCAAGGTGGTCCTGTCCATCAAGAACATCTCCCGCCAGCCCCTCAACATCCCCGCCGAGCGGCTCATGGAGCGGTTCGTCCGGGGGGAGGAGTCCCGCACCACCGAGGGCTCCGGCCTGGGCCTGTCCATTGCCCGCAGCCTCACCGAGCTCCAGGGCGGCGCCTTCCGTCTGGACATCGACGGAGACCTCTTCAAGGCCGTGGTCTCCTTCCCGGAGGCCGCCGGACCGGAGCTGCCCGCGAACGCATAGGAGGCGGGCGGGGATAAACCCCGCCCCTACAAAGTCCCCTACCAGTTTGTAGGGGCGGCCCTTGTGGCCGCCCGCCGTTCCCCAATGCAAACAACGAGAGGCCAGCCCCAAAGGGCTGGCCTCTCGTTTGCTTCTGCAATTAGTCGGTCACGAAGGGCAGCAGCGCGATCTGACGGGCGCGCTTGATGGCCTCAGTGAGCTGACGCTGGTGCATGGCGCAGGTGCCGGTGGTGCGGCGGGGCAGGATCTTGGACCGCTCGGAGAGGAACCGGCGCAGCTTGACCGCGTCCTTGTAGTCGATGTGCTCCACCTTGTCCACACAGAAGGTGCAGACCTTGCGGCGCTTGCGGCCGCGGGGGCGCTCTCTATCCATAGCCATAACAGGGAACCTCCTTTTTCACGGGCCTTCAGCCCGTCTTGTTTTATTGCTGCGCACCGACTGTCGTGCGCAAAATGTGTTAGAAGGGCAGCTCCCCGTCGTCGTCAGAGAGCTCGGCGAACTGATCGCCGCCGCCCATGGGGGCGGAGTAGCCGCCGCTGGGCGCGGCGGGAGGCGGCGCGTAGCCGCCGGCCGGAGCGCCGAACCCGCCGGAGGGCGCGGCATAGCCGCCCGCCTCCGCGTCCCGCTTGGAGTCGCCGAAGTACACGTTGTCGGCGATCACCTCCGCGGTGCGGCGCTTGTTGCCGTCCCGGTCGGTCCAGTCCCGGAGCTGGAGCCGGCCCTCCACCACGGCCATACGGCCCTTAGTGAAGAAACGGGAGACAAATTCGGCGGTCTGACGCCAGGCCACGATGTCGATGAAGTCCGTGGACTTCTCGCCGGTGGTCTTGTCCTTGAAGTCCCGGTCCACCGCCAGGGAGAAGGAGGCCACGGGGGTCCCCGTCTGGGTGTGGCGCAGCTCGGGATCACGGGTCAGACGGCCCATGAGAATAATCCGGTTCAGCATGTCTGCCGCTCCCTTCTTACTTCTCGTCCTTGCAGACGATCAGGGAACGCATCACGCCGTCGGTGATCCGCAGGATACGATCCAGCTCACGGGGGAACTCGGGCTTAGCGTTGAAGGTCATCAGCACGTAGTAGCCCTCGGTCAGGTCGTTGATGGGATAGGCCAGGTGGCGCTTGCCCCACTCCTCAACCTCAGCCAGGGTGCCGTTCTGCTCCACCAGGGTCTTGAACTTGGCCACCATGGCAGCGGTGGCCTCCTCATCCAGGTTGGGATTGAGGATAAAGACCACCTCGTAGTTTCCGCTCAGTTTTGCCATTTTCTTTGCACCTCCTTATGGACGTATGGCCCCCGCCCTTGTGCGGGGGCAAGGATGGCCTGTTTTTTGAAACAAGCTATATTATTATATAGGAATCAGCGAAAAAGTCAAGCCTTTCCAAAAAAATAATATTTTTTGGCTTCCGTGCAATAAACGGCCCCTCTGCTTCATTTTACTGTCAGAACGGGCGGGAAACCCCGCCGCAGATTTGACAGGATAAAGGAGTTTTGATGATGAAAAAGGGTTTTGGAAAAGGCTTTTGCAGTGGTATTCTGGTGGCTGCCTTGACGGTGGGCCTGGGTGTGTCGGCCATGGCGGCCAGCCGCACCATCACCGTGGATGACAACATCCGCATCACCCTCAACGGTGCGGTCTTCTCCCCCAAGGACGCCAAGGGCAGGGATGTCCCCCTGTTCTCTTATAACGGCACCACCTACGCCCCCGTCCGCGCCATCTGTGAGGCCGCCGGCCTGAAGGTGGACTTTGACTCCGCCAACTATACCGCCGTCCTCACCACCCCCGACCGCTATATCGCCTCCACCCCCTCCGCCTCCAACTACATCTCCGTAGACAAGGCCAAGGAGATCGCCCTGAACCACGCCGGCGTGAAGGCCGCCGACGCCATCTTCGTGAAGGCCGGACTGGACTGGGACGACGGCCGCACCGAGTACGAGGTGGAATTCTACGCCGGGAACACGGAGTACGATTACAGCATCGACGCCACGACAGGCGCCATTCGCTCCTATGACCATGACTGGGATGATTTCTCCCTGTGGAATCCCGGAAACAACGCCGCCAACCCTTCCACCCCTGGCACCTCCACCAACAATCTGATCAGCGAGGCCAAGGCCAAGGAGATCGCTTTGGCAAAAGCCCCCTCCGGCGCCTCCGTGGTACGCTGCCACCTGGACTGGGACGACGGCCGCTATATCTATGAGATCAAGATGGTCTCGGGCACCATGGAGTATGAGTGCGACATCAACGCCGCCACCGGCGTCATCACCGACTGGGACGTGGACAGCATCTACGACTAATTCCTTTCGCAAACCGCTCCGTACCCGAAAGTACCGTCAGGCGCTGCCGCCTGACGGTACTTTTTTGCGTCTGCGTTAAAACAGCTCCGGATGCTCCAGAAGCCAGCGGTTGACCATGGCCATAAACCACTCCACGGCCGGATTGTCACTGGGCTCCCGCCACGCCACCCCCAGCTCGATGGTCTGCCCATGCCCCTCCAGCGGGACAAAGGCCAGGCCGGTGGTATGCATGTACTCCCGAATCCGGAAAGGGAGAATGGCAATTGCCTGTCCGCACTCCACGGCAAAGATCACATCCTCCAGGGCGGGATACTCTGTGACCGACGCCGGGGTGAAACCCAGTCCCCGGCAGATCTGGAGGAACTGCTTATACATATAGGCCCCGCCGGTGTGGGACAGGCAGGCAAAGGGCTCCGTGGCCAGCTTGGCGTAGTCGATCACGGCGTTGTCCAGGCAGGGGTGCTCCCGCGGGCAGACCAGGCAGTAGAAGTCGGCCCCCAGCTTGCGGCAGGCGTAGCCGTTCATCCCCTTCAAGTCGGAGAGCACCGAGAAGCTCACATCATAAGCCGCCGCGTCGATGCCCGCCTGGATGCCGGTGGCGTCCCGCCGGATGAGCTCCACGCGGACCTGGGGATACGCCTCCCGATAGGCGGCGATCAGCCGGGGCAAAAAGTGGCGGGAGGGGGAATTGAGGTAGCCGATGCGCAGCTCCCAACATCCCGAGGACTCTAGCTGGCGCAGGCGGCCCAGGGCCCGCTCCTCCTGGTCCAGGATGCGCTTGGCGTCCTCCAGGAAGAGCTCCCCGGCCCGGGTGAGCGACACGTTCCTCGTGGTGCGCAGAAACAGGCGTGCGCCCACCTCCCGCTCCAGGGCGGAGATCTGATGGGTCACGGCGGGCTGCGTCACATAGAATTCCCGCGCCGTCTCGGTAAAGTTCCGGTAACGGGCCACCGACACGAAATAGCGAAGCTGCTCGGTGTTCATTGCGCTCCCTCCTCTCCCTGCTCGTATTATAAATTGATAACGCTTTTTTATCAATCCTGGAAAAAACGTGAATTTCACTTTTTTCGCCCGGAGTGATACAATTTGCCCGATTATAAAAGAGGAGTGATGCGCGTGGCGTTTCAAGTAATGGGCGTGACCGCCGGACGCAAGGACAGCAACTGTGAAATCCTGCTCAAGGAGGCTCTTCTGGCCTGCCGGGAGCAGGGGGCCGAGGTCCGCATGATCAACCTGAAGGATTACGAGCTCCTGGACTGCAACGGCTGCACCGCCTGTACCATGGGCATGTCCATGGGGAAGAACACCGGCTGTTCCCTGGCGGACAAGGACGACAAGCAGAAAATCATGGATGTGATGCTGGAGCAGGATGCGGTGATCTTCTCCGCCCCCACCTATGATCTGATGCCCTCCTCCCTGTTTTTGAAGTTCATGCACCGCAACCTGGCCTATGAGTCGGCCTTCCTGACCAAGATCGGCGCCATCGCACCCCGGGACCGGGTGGGCGCGCTCATCGCCGTGGGCGGCTCCACCCGCTCCTGGCAGTCCATGGCCCTGGAGTGCATGCAGGCCACCACCTTTACCAACAGCTTCAAGATTGTGGACATGTACATGGCCACTCAGGTTCCCGCCCCCGCCCAGGTGCTTCTCTACGAGGAGAAGGTGGCCCGGGTCCGGGAGATGGGCCTGAACGTGATGAAGGCCCTCAACACGCCCCCCGCCGAGCGCAAGTGGCTGGGCGATCCGGACTACGGCTGGTGCCCCAACTGCCACTCCAACGCCCTGTGCCTGGGCGAGCCCCAGTGGAAGGGGCTGCAGTACCCCATCGAGTGCGTGGTGTGCGGCGCGGGCGGCACCCTGGAGCAGACCGAGGACGGGCGCTGGAAATTTGTCATCGCCGAGAACGGGCTGGAGCGTGACCGCACCACCGAGGAGGGCCGCGGGGTTCACTGCGACGAGATCGCCGAGACCCAGGGCGGCTTCTTCATGGATCCGGCCAAGCGCCAGCTGGTGGCCGAGCGCCTGCCCAAGTACCAGAGCATCCAGTTCCCCGGCATCTAAGGAAGGAGTCTGATTGTCTTGAAATTCGAGCATCTGTTTTCCCCCATGCAGGTGGGTAAGGTGACCTACCGCAACCGCATCGTCAGCGCCCCCATGGCCTTCGGCCTCATTGTTCAGAACCCGGACGCCCGGGACTTCACCTACCGCAAGCTGGAGGCCAGCGCCAAGGGCGGCAACGGCTGCGTCATCGTGGGCGAGACCGACGTGAACTTTGTGGACGCCGTGCGCATCCCCGGCTTCCGCCCCTTTGACTTTGCCAAGCCCGAGGAGGATCCCGAGACCTTTGACGCCGTGGGCGAGTATGCCCGCCGCATCAAGCGCCACGGCGCTGTCGCTCTGGCCGAGCTGGTCCACTGCGGCAAGGAGAAGGTGCCCTTCGGCCCCGGGCAGGAGGCCATCGGCCCCATCGAGACCACCAACCTGGCCGGCGTGAGGGTGCGCCCCATGAACGAGGACGACATGCCCCGCATCGCCCGCGACTTCGCCGTCTCCGCCACCTACATGCAGAAGGCGGGCTTTGACGGCGTGCTCATCCACGGCGGCCACGGCTTCCTCTTCACCCAGTTTCTCTCCCCCCTGATGAACACCCGCACCGACAGCTACGGCGGCTCTCTGGAGAACCGCGCCCGCTTCCCCCTCCAGATTCTGAAGGCCGTCCGGGAGGCGGTGGGCCCCGACTTCCTGGTGGAACTGCGCATCGACGGCACCGACCACCAGCCCGGCGGCATCACCCCCGAGGAGACCGGCGCGTTCGTCGCCATGGCCGAGCCCTACATCACCTCCGTCCACGTGACCTGCGGCATCTATGAGGAGTCGGTCAAGTCGGGTACCGAGAGCTCCATGTTCCACCCCCACGGTCTGAACATCGACAACGCCGCCATCATCAAGACGTACACCAAACTGCCCGTGGGCGCCGTGGGCGGCATCAACTCCCCCGAGCTGTGCGAGCAGGCCATTGCCGAGGGCAAGATCGACTTTGCCATTCTGGGCCGCCAGATGCTGGCCGACCCCGAGTTTGCCAACAAGGCCAGGAGCGGCCATGAGGATCAGATCCGCCGCTGCCTGCGCTGCTACAAGTGCTTCCCCGGCTCCCCCGAGGAGGGCTATGACGACCTGCCCTTTACCAGCGAGGAGCTGGCCCTCTACGTGGGCCACTGCACCATCAACCCCCTGGCCCACCTGCCCTTCGATCCCGACACCCTGGCCCCCGCCTCTAAGCAGGAGACCGTACTCATCGTGGGCGGCGGCGCGGCCGGCATGCAGGCCGCCATCACCGCCTGCGACCGGGGTCAGAAGGTCATCCTGGCCGAGCAGGGTCCCCACCTGGGCGGCCTGCTGCGGTTCACCGACGTGGACACCGACAAGCCCGACCTGATGAACTTCAAGAACCTGCTGGTGCGCGAGGTGGAGCGCCGTGACATCGACGTGCGGCTTAACACTGTGATCACGCCGGAGAACCTCACCTCCTTCGGCGCCGACGGCGTCATCTTTGCTACCGGCTCCCTGCCCTCCTGTCCCCCGGTGCCCGGCATCGGGCACGCCCACAAGGCCATGGACATGTACGACGGCAATGTCAAGCCCGGCCACAAGATTGTTATGGTGGGCGGCGGCCTGGTGGGCTGCGAGGCCGGCCTCTTCCTCCAGAAGACCGGCCACGAGGTCACCGTGGTGGAGCTGCTGGGCCGGCTGGCCAACGAGTCCTTCGGCATGTACCGGGAGGCCCTGATCTGGGAGATGGAGAAATGCGGCATGGCCATGCTGCCCAAGACCCGCTGCCTGGAGATCACCCCCACCGGCGTGAAGGTGGAGAACGCCGGCGGCGTCCAGACCCTGGAGGCCGACACCGTCCTCTTTGCCCTGGGCATGAAGAGCGTGGACATCGCCCCCCTGAAGGCCGCCGCCGAGGCCGCCGGACTCAAGACCTGGGTCATCGGCGACGCCATCCAGCCCGGCAAGGTGGATCAGGCCACCCGCAGCGCCTATCTGGCCGGCATCGAGGTGGGCCGCTGAGTCCCCCGCCCCGGAATAAATCAACCCCTCCGGCTAAGCCGGAGGGGTTCTGCTTGTCGGAAAAGCGGCAAGAGCCACTTTTTCGAGGGAGATGCGCGCAAGATGAACCTTGATTCCCGACGGAAAAGTCGGCTCATCTTGCGCGGAAGTGTCATTTCCGGGGCGCATGTCCCCGGAAATGACTGATTTTCATGTTATTCCTGCGGCTGTGGCCGCAGGAATTCTGCGAGGCTTTCCTTCCTGGAAGGTTTTTCGCCCGTCTGCGGCGCCCCAGGCATTGCCTGGGGCGCCGCGTTTCTTTTGTTCTTTTGTCAGCGCTCTTGGCGCAGCGTCTCGGCCTTCTCCTTCAGGAAGCCCTTGAGCCACGCACCGGTGGCCGGGTGATCCAGGGCGAAGTCGATGGTGGCCTCCAGGAAGCCGCAGAGGTTGCCAGTGTCATACCGGCGGCCCTCAAAGTCCACGGCCACCATGCGGCTTCTCCGGCACAGCTCCCGCAGGCCGTCGGTGAGCTGAATCTCCCCGCCGTAACCAGGCTTGACGTTCTCCAGAATATCGAAGATCTCCGGAGTGAGCACGTAGCGGCCCAGGATGGCGTAGTTGGAGAGCCTCTGCTCGGGGGTGGGCTTCTCGTTCATGTCGGACACGTCGAAGATGCGCTCCTCCAGGGGGGAGACCTTGACGGAGGAGTAGCGGGAGATAGCCTCAGTAGCCACCTCCTGCACCCCCAGGGCGGACGCGCCGTACTTCTCGGCGGCCTCCACCAGTTGGAGAGTCACCGGCTTTTTGGCCCGCATGATGTCGTCGCCCAGCAGCACGGCGAAGGGCTCGTCCCCCACGAAGCGGCGGGCGCGGCCGATGGCGTGGCCCAGGCCCTTCGTCTCCTTCTGGCGCACGTAGAAGATGTTGGCCAGGTCGGCGGCCCGGCGCACCTCCACCAGCTCGGACTCCTTGCCCGACTGGAGCAGGCGGGTCTCCAGCTCGGGGTAGTAGTCGAAGTAATCGTCCATGGCGGACTTGGCCCGGTTGGTGACGATCAGAATGTCCTCAATTCCGGCGGCCACCGCCTCCTCGATGATGTACTGGATCACCGGCTTGTCCACCATGGGAAGCATCTCCTTGGGAACGGTCTTGGTGGCGGGGAGCATCCGGGTTCCCAGCCCTGCGGCGGGGATGACGGCCTTACGAACTTTCATAACAAAAAACCTCCAGCAGAGCGGGCGGAACGCCGCCCGCCGTTATTGCAGATGTGCGGTGGGAATCATGGGGCGGAAATACCGAACCCTGGGCAGGGCCTTCAGGAGAATCGTGCCCAGCACATAGCAGGCCACAGCCTCCTCTGCCACAAAGGTCCACAGGTTCAGTCCATACGCCGCCCAGAAAGCGCCGTTGACAGCCCCTGCCTCCGCCCAAGCCCACATGGGCGGCAGCAGCAGGGCGTTCACCACAATGGGGGGCAGGGCGGCCAGATACCAACGGGGCATCTTGATGGAGAGGAAAGCTGCGATGGCGGTGGCCAAGGTGCCCACAATCATGTCGATGGGACCATAGGGGGAGAGAATATTGGTCAGCAGGCAGCCCAGTGCCAGCCCCGGCGCGGCGGCAGGGAACAGGAAGGGCAGCACGGTCAGCGCCTCCCCCAAGCGGACCTGAACCGGTCCGAAGGTGAGCTGAAAGATGTTGCCGAAGTAGCACAGGACGAAGTAGACGGCGGCCACCATCGCGGCCAGGGTGAGCTGTTGGATGTTGGATTTGCGCATGTGTGATCATACCTCCATTTTAGTCTTTAGAGAACGGCGGTGAGTCCCACCGAACGAACGCGGCCGTGGCCGCGCTTGGACCGGGTTTGGAAACCAGTCGGGGGTATTTTAGCACGTTTCCCCTCGGAAGTAAAGAAAAAGCGCCGGGACTCTCCCCCGCCCTCCTCCGCGGAAAAAGCAGCCCCGGAGCGCACGCGCTCCGGGGCGGTCTTTTCTTCCATTATTCCGTAAAGGGCTTTTCCACCAGGGAGCCCCGGCTGTAGCGGGCCAGGATATCCCGGTCGTCCCCGTCGTAGAGGAACTGCTCCAGCTTCTCGAAGGGGGTGCGGGGCAGGCGGCCGTCCAGCTCGTCCACATCCACCACCAGGGCGTCGAAGTCGTACCCCGGCTCAAAGGAACCCACCTTCCCGAAGAATTCCCCCGGCCCCTTGGTGGCCAGGTAGAGGGCCTCCGGCAGGGAGAGGGGCCGCTCCTCCGGGTGGTCCAGGGCCCGGAGCTTGGACAGCCCCACCGTGGCCGCCACATGCCGGTTCATGGCGGCGGCGTGGCCGCCGGCCACATCGCTGGCCACGCAGCAGCGCAGCCCCTCCGACAGGCTGCGGCGCAGGGGCATGACGCCGCTGGACAGGTTGGTGTTGGACTGGGCGCAGTGGGCCAGGGTGACCCCATCCTCCCGGAGAATGGCCTCCTCCCGCCCGGTGAGGTGGACGGCGTGGGCCATGATGGTGCACCCCCGGCGGAGCAGGCCGTAGTCCCGGTACACCTCGGTGTAGCTGGCGCACTCCGGATGGAGCTGGCCCACCCAGGCAATCTCGCTCCGGTTCTCCGACAGGTGGGACTGGACGGGCAGCCCGTACCGCTCCCCCAGCCGCCCCAGGCCGTCCATGAGCCGGGCGGTGGTGGAGGGGACGAAGCGGGGGGTCAGGATATACTCCACGTGCTTCAGCTCCGCCCGGCTGCGGCAGATGAGCTCCTCCGTGTCCGCCAGGGAGGCGTCGGTGTCCTCCCGCAGACTGTCCGGGGCATTGCGGTCCATGTTCACCTTGCCGATGAGGGCGGACAGCCCCGCCTGCTCGGTCAGCTCCATCAGCCGCCAGGCGGCCTCCTTGTGGATGGTGGCAAAAGCGGAAAAGCGCAGGGTGCCGTTGGCCCACATCCGGTTGAGGAACCGCTTCCACGCCGCCTCGGCAAAGTCCGTGTCGCCGTAGCGGGCCTCCACCGGGAAGGTGTAGGTCTCCAGCCAGGGCAGCAGCTCCTGGTCGTAGCCCACGCCCCGGTTCACCATCTGGGGGGCGTGGAGGTGGAGGTCGCAGAAGGCGGGGAGCACCAGCGCCCGGCCGAAGTCGGTCACCGGCTGCCCGGCGTACTCCTGGGGGAGCGCCCGGTAAAAGCCGGCGCACTTCTCCCCCTCCACCACCAGGTACTCCCCCTCCCGCACGGTCAGCTCGCCCAGCGCGGGAGTGTATAAAAAGTTGCCCTTGAAAATCATGGCGGTCCCCTCCGGTTCTTTTGTCTCCGTCTATCCTATCACCCGTCCCCGGAGAGATCAATCGGAACTTTCCGCCCCCGCACAGAAAAGCCGCCGCACCCGTTGCGTGCGGCGGCCCAGCCTGTCGAAAAAGACTTTTCAACAGGCTGCTGGACTTTTTGAAGCTCTAAAGAAGCTTCAAAAAGTCGTTTCATCAAACGTGAAAGGGAACCCTGACGGTTCCCTTTCACACTATCCTTCCCTCCGAAGCCTTTGGCAGGAGGGTTTATTGCTAGCCTCAGCCGCCGCACCCGTTGCGTGCGGCGGCCCATATCTTTTATTCAGGGTACCAGCTCTACGGTGTAGCCCAGCTCCTTCAGGCCGGACACAATGCCGCCCGGGTCCACCATGTGGCCCGCGCCCACGGCCAGGAAGAACGTATTCTCCCCCTCGGTCTCCAGATACTCCGCCGCCGCGGCAATCATGCCGGGGTCCCGCTCGGTGAACAGCTTGGAGTTGAGCTCGTCATCGCTGTTGAGGATGGCCTCTTTGTCGTAGACCTCCGCCAGGGCATCGGGGTCCCGGTCCTTCCAGGCGTCGAACATGGCGGCAATCTGCTCCTGCTGGGCCTGGGCCAGCGCCTGGGCCGCCTCGTCGGCCGCCTCGCCGTTGAGCATCCCCTCGTACCCGGCCAGGCTGGCGTCCAGATAGGCCTCCTGGTACTCGGCGGACAGGCCGTCGAAGATGCCGCCCTGGAAGGCGTAGGTCTCCACGGAGTCGATGGTCTTGCCCGCGTTCACCGCGTAGGCGTTGACATACACATCAATGGCCATGGCGTTGGCGCCGGTGGTGTCGTCCTGGAGGCTCAGGACGCCGAAGGTGGAGGCCAGGGCCCAGGGCTTATATGCGTCAAAGCCGTTGGGCTCCATGCCCAGGCTCACCGCCGCCGCCTGCACCCGCGCGTACAGCTCCGGGCTGATGTGGTCGGCCAGGGTGGTGCCGTCGGAGTAGGCCTGAAGCTGGGCCAGCAGGGCCATGCCCTCCTGGTCGTTGAGATCCAGCTCGAAGCTCACCACCTGGGAGGCGTCCAGGGCGTCCCGCACCGACTTATGCAGGGGATAGACGTTGCTGCGGTCCATGTGGATGGTGCCCAGCAGGTAGAGGGTGTTGTCCCCGTTGACGGCCTTCCACAGCAGACCTCTGGAGCCGGCGTCGTTGGCGTCATAGAGGGCCAGGATCAGCCGCTCGGCCATGACCATGGCCTCCTGATAGGTGCAGGGCCGGTCTTCGTTCAGTCCGCCGGCCTGATCGCCCCTGACCACGCCCAGGCCGGTGAGGAAGGCCGCGGCCCCCTCCTCCACGCCGTCGATGTCGTAGGCGGCCGCCTCCTGGTACAGCGCGTTCATCACGCCGCCGCGGGTGGTGTCCACCACCAGTCCTTCGGTGTCCGCCGCCCGCTGGGGCAGCTCCAGCAGGGCCAGCTTGTCGGCCACGATGCCGGTCATGGCCGAGAGCTGCTCGTTGGTGATGGTGCTCTGAATGTACGTAGTGTAGTTGTCGTCCACCAGCCCCATGGCGTAGCTGTCCGCCAGCTCTCCCACCGCCCAGGCGTCGGGCATCTGAGGGGCCGGAGCGGTATCTTCCGCCGCCAGCGCGGGCGCGGCCAGCAGGGCCGCCGCCGTGACGCCGGCCAGCAGCCGGCGCATCCGATTGTGCTTCATGTCATGTGCTCCTCTCGTCGAATTGTAAAGCTCGCTTTCCACATGTACTGTACCACAGCCCGGTCCCGCCGTCAACCGCAATTTGCGGCAGTGGGTGTCTGCCTCTGCTATACACGCAGTTATACTAGTTCTATACTAGTAATATCTATGTTTTAGCATGTAATAATCTATCTGTCAAGATGATACCCTTACATAAGGGTGAGACGCAATGAAAAAAGAGGAGCACAACGCCCGGCTTCGGGATCACTATATCGCCATCGGCATCCGCATCTCCTACTTCCGAAAGCTGCGGGGGCTGAGCCAGGAGCAGTTGGCCGAGCGCGCAGGAATCAGCCCCGGCTTTCTCTCCCAGGTGGAGGCCCCCGGCATGGCAGTGGGCATTTCCCTGAGCACCCTTTTCCTCATCGCGGAGGCGCTGGAGATTCCGCCCTACAAGCTGCTGCAATTTGACGATTGACCCGCTTCAAACCGCGCAGGCCGCCCCATGGGGCGGCCTGTTTTCTATATCTGCCCTCTCCGCACGCTCAGGCTGGCGATAAACTGCTTGGCGGTTCGCGGCGTCCGGCCCGGGTTGCGCATCTCACCCCACGGGAGGTTCCCTCCCGCGGGGGCCCCCTTTTTCCATTCTGTTGAGGCGAAGTTAATTCGCCTCAACCAAGGTTTTGCCTCCGGCAAAACGCTTGTACGCCGCGGGGCGGCGGGGCGCTTCCGCGCCCGTGGGAGATGCAGGACACCCGGTCACAGGCTCAGGCTGGCAATAAACTGTTTCGCCGTTCGCGGCGTCCGGCCCGGGCTGCGCATCTCACCCCACGGGAGGTTCCCTCCCGCGGGGCCCCCTTTTTCCATTCGGTTGAGGCGAAGTCAATTCACCTCAACCAAGGTTTTGCCTCCGGCAAAACGCTTGTGCGCCGCGGGGCGGCGGGGCGCTTTCGCGCCCGTGGGAGATGCGGGACACCTGGTCACAGGCTCAGGCTGGCAATGAATTGTTTCGCCGTTCGCGGCGTCCGGCCCGGGTTGCGCATCTCACCCCACGGGAGGTTCCCTCCCG